>Ga0156334_1374_pt1 | contig 15211 bp, 14 predicted proteins | sample RifCSPlowO2_12_FD_107982 | JGI IMG/M metagenome (GOLD analysis project Ga0156334, IMG submission 107982) | Candidatus Rokubacteria bacterium RIFCSPLOWO2_12_FULL_71_19
AATGCTCCAGCTCGTCCACGTACATCCGGTCGTAGGCGGGCTCGAAGGACCAGGTCTCCCACTTCCTCGCGGCGTGGTCGTACAGCCGCACCGTGTGCCCTTCCAGGTCCACCAGGAGCGTGCTCGCCGTCCCGATGATCTCCACCTCGCTCCGCGCCGAGCGGTCCACCATGTCGAGGTGGATCGAGCCCAGGGCCCCGCCCTGGAAGCGCACGATGGTCTCGCACACGTCGTCGGTGGTGACCTCGAGATCGCTCAGCGTGGCCACGACGGAGCAGAGCCCCTCGATGGGCCCGCAGAGCCACTGCATCCAGTCGAAGGCGTGGCACTCGTCGAGGAGCACGCCGCCCCCCTGCTCCTTCTTGGCCATGTAGAAGCTGCGGTAGTCCTCGTAGGGGTGCCAGTCCGGCAGGTACACGCCCGTGAAGCTCCGCGCGGTCACGATCCGCCCGACGGCGCCCGCCTCCAGGAGCGCCCGGGCCTTCCGGAGCGGCTGGAAGAAGCGCATGCAGAAGCCGGTCACGCCCACGAGTCCCCGGCTGGCGAGGGCCTCCAGCAGCTCGGGGATGCCGTCGAGGGAGTGGGAGACGGGCTTCTCCATGAAGATGTGGGCGCCGGCCCGGGCCAGCGCCAGGGCGGGCGGCACGTGATAGGCCGTGGGCACGCAGATGAACCCGGCCTCGTAGCCCCCGGCGGCCAGCGCCTCCTCCAGGCTCGCGAAGCTGCGGGCTGCGGGGAAGCGCGAGGCGATCTCGGCGCGGCGATCCTCGCGCGGCTCGACGACGGCGGCCGAGCGGCCCGAGGCCAGGAGGTTCTTGAGGTGCCGCTTGCCGATGGAGCCGCCGCCGACGACCAGCGCCGTGATCACGGGACGAGCATCTCCTCGGTGATGGGGGTCTCGGCGGCGATGGCCCGGGCCGTGCGGCGGCCGAGGACGTGGGCGAGCCGTCCGGGCGGCAGCCCGGTGCCCGGCCTCAGGATGGCCAGGTGCTCGGGCCCGAGCACGGTACCCGCGGGCAGGTCGCGCGCGGCCACGAGGCTCTTCCGCGCCACCTGCCGCACCGCCAGCTCGCTCGGCGCCGGGCGCTTGATGCCGTCGCCGAGGGCGGCCTCCACCTCGCGGATCGCGCGCACGAGGGCCGCAAGCTCGGCGGGCAGAAGCGAAGCCTGATGGTCGGGGCCGGGCAGGCTCCGGTCCAGGGTGAAGTGCTTCTCGATGCAGCAGGCGCCCCGGGCCGCCGCCGCGATGGCCACGGTGAGCCCCGTCGAGTGGTCGGAGAGCCCCACGGGCGTCCCGAAGGCGCGCGCATAGGTGTCCATGACGCGCAGGTTGGCGAGGAACGGCTCCGCGGGGTAATTGCTCACGCACTGGAGCAGCGTGAGATCGGTGCAGCCGCCCCGCCTCAGCGTCTGCACCGCGGCCTGCACCTCCTCCATGTCCGCCATGCCGGTGGAGAGGAGGACGGGGAGGCCGAGCCCGGCCACCACCTCGAGCATGGGCAGGTCGGTCACGTCCCCAGAGGAGATCTTGAGGCGCCTGACACCGAGCCGCTTCAGGTACATCGCGCTCTCGGGGTCGAAGGGGGTGGACATGAACTCGATGCTGCGCGCCTGGCAGTGGAGGAGGAGCGCCTCGTGGTCGGCCGGCGAGAGCTCCAGCGCCCGCAGCATGGCGTGCTGCCCCGCCTCCCCGCCCGTGGTGCGCTGCTGGTACTCGGCCTTGGGGGCTCGCCGGGTGACGAGGCGATCGGCCGTGAAGGTCTGGAACTTCACCGCATCGGCCCCGGCCCCGGCGGCCGCGTCCACCAGCGCGCGGGCCAGGGAGGCCTCCCCGTTGTGGTTCACGCCGGCCTCGGCGATCACGAAGACGCGCGCTCCCATGGCGGTCATTATAGCGGCCGCGCCGGGACGCCGGCCACGGTGCGCCCCGGGGGCACCGCCTGGGTGACCACGGCGCCGGCCGCGACCACGGCGCCGGCGCCCACTTCCACGCCGGGCAGCACCACGGCGCCGGCGCCGAGGAAGGCCCCCTCGCGGATCGTCACGCTCCCGGAGAGCACGACCCCGGGCGAGAGGTAGGCGTGGTCCTCGATGACGGAGTCGTGCTCGGCGATGACGCCGCTGTAGAGCACCACGTTGCGCCCCACGCGGACGCGCGCCCCGATCACGGAGCCGGCGAAGACCGCGGTGCCCACGCCCAGGGAGGCCGAGGCCGCCACGGTGGCGCGCGGGTGGATCACGAGCGGCGCCGGGACCCCGGCGCGCTCGAGCAGCTCCCACAGCCGGTGCCGGGCGGGGAGCGCCGTGTTGCCCACGCCCACCAGCCCCGCGTCGAAGCCGCCGCGGCCGAACTCCTCCAGCGCGGCGGCGTCGTCGCCCAGCACGGGCCGGTCCAGCACGCGCCGGCCCCGGAGCGCGGGGGAGGCGTCGGAGAAGCCGGTGACCTCGATCCCGGCCGTCTCGGCGACGAGGTCGGCCAGGGCCTGGCCGTGGGCGCCGGCCCCGAGGATGAGCACGCGCAGGCTGCGGGACGGGGAGCGGGAGGGCTCGGACGGAGGGGTCATTGCCCGGCTCCCACGGCCTCCGCGGGTGCCGGCGGCGCCTGGGGCTCGAGGAGCGGCAGGCCCTTCTCGGCGGCGAAGCGGCGCAGCCGGGCGAAGTCCTGCGAGTACATGATCTGCTGCAGCCCCAGGAGCTCCACGTCGCTGAAGTGCCTCGAGATGTTCACGGAGATGTCGGTGGCGTCGTCCAGCGACAGGAGGAAGCGCTCGAGGCTGCCGTCCCACTGGTCGAGGATCCTGCGGCGGTGCTGCACGTACAGCTCGGTGCCCGGGTAGGGGGTGATGAGGAACGGCTTGACGATCATCCCGTTGTGCCGCCAGAAGTCCATGGTCTCGTACATGGTCTGCGGCGTCTCGTCTGGGTAGCCCATCATGAAGGTCATGACCCCCCGGATGCCCGACTGCACCGTCCAGTCCAGCGCCCGCTGCATCTGCACGACCGTGGTGTTCTTCTTCACGGCCTTGAGGATCATGTCGGAGGCCGACTCGCCGCCGTAGGAGATGTAGGAGCAGCCCACCTCGCGGAGGCGCTTGAGCATGTCCAGCGTGACGCCGCCCACGTCCCCCAGGCAGCCGAAGCGGACGATGCCCGCCAGCCCCGCCCGCTCCCAGGCGTCGCACAGCTCGAAGACCCGCCGGCGGTAGGAGGTCATGTTCTCGTCGAGGATCGAGACGAAGTCCACCCCGTACTTGAAGCGCAGGGAGCGGACCAGCTCCACCGTGTATTCGGGGGAGTTGAACCGGTAGATGGGCTCCTCCTTGAAGTCGCTCCCCTCGTAGACCCGCTCCAGGTCGTACTTCGACATGCCCCCGTGCTCGCAGAAGGTGCACATGCGCGGGCAGCCCCGCTCCATGAGGATGTCGATGCGCCGCGTGGCGGCCGCCGACTCCGGGCTGAACATGAGCGCGCTGTTCTCGAAGTAGATCTCCAGGGGGAGGAGATCGTAGGCCGGGTAGGGGATGTCGTCCATGTTCGCGATGAGCGTGCGGGGGCGCGTGCGGATCGCCTTGCCGTCGGGCCGGCGGTAGATGACGCCCTCGACCCGGGCCCAGTCCCGGTCCTCGAGGCGCTCGAGCAGCTCGGGCAGCGTGGCCTCGCCCTCCCCCACCGCGGCCACGTCGATCTCGGGGCAGAGCGCCATCATCTCCTCGGGCATGCTCGTGAGGAATCCGCCCCCCGCCAGCACGAGGGCCTGCGGCTGCTGGGCCTTGATGAGCCTGAGCAGCGGCTTGATGAACTTGTACTGGCTCGAGAGCCCGCCGATCCCCACCACGTCGAAGCGGTCCTCGGACAGCGCCTCGGTGACGGCGCTCCCGGTGATGCGCAGCGCGTTCAGGTCGAGGAAGGCGACCTGGTGTCCGAGATTCTCCGCCACCGCCGCCAGGATGCCGATGCCATAGGGGATGTGCTTGGGGACATCGTTGAGCCGGACGGGCGGGTGGATGAACAGGATCTTCACGCGCACCCCTCCGTCCGCGCCGCCTGCTCGAGGAACCGGGCGAGCGGCAACGTGGTGATCCCGGGGCCGAAGAGCGACCCGCCCTGGGTGCAGTTGCAGGTGCGCACCCAGGACGGCACGCGCGCGAGCATCTCGAGGAAGTGCCGCCGGAACTCCGCGAACATCACGTCCAGCACGGCCGGCCGGCCCAGGTCGGGGTTGTAGATCTCGGTGAAGTAGGCCTGCACGGCGTCCGGGTCGCCCCCCGTGAGCTCGGAGATCACGGGGTAGCACTGCGTCCGCTCGAGCGGGTAGCCCACCGGGTAGCCGAGGTCGAGGCCGATGAGCCCGATGGGGCTCCGCCTGAGGAGCGCATGCGCCAGCACCCAGCCCGTCGCCCCTGCATGGCCGCCGCACGAGACGGCCGGGAGCCCGTCCGGCCAGCGCGCGCTCCGCGTCATGCCCCGCTGCAGCGCCGTGAGCGAGCCCCGGCGCCGGGGATCGTCGAAGAGCGGGTGGAACCAGTAGAGCGTGGCGCCGGCCCTGACGAGGCGCTCCACCACCGGGGGCGCGCCCATGCTCGCCATGGCGACGCGGAGCTTGGAGCCGTGCTGGTCCACGAGCGGGTCGTCCACGTAGCGGGCGATGACCTCGTGGTCGCCGTCGATGGAGACGACCAGGTCCGGGATCACGCCGAGTCGCAGCAGCGGGATGAGGATGCGGTCGGTGGCGATGAGCATGAGGCCGGGCGGGCAGGACTCGGCGAGCATCTCCAGGTGCCGGTGCTCCCTGAGGCTCCGGCCCCCGCCGATCACCAGCGCCGGCCCCGCCGGAGGGGCCGCGGGCACCTGGAGGTCCAGCAGGAGATCGCCCAGCGCCCGGGCCTCTGGCCCCATGATGGACGCCAGGTTCCGGGCGAAGTTGGCGAGCCACAGGTCGGAGAGCTTCTCGCGCGTGGCGCGGTGGAAGCGGTCGGAGAGGGAGTCCTCCAGGGCCACGTCGGCCGCCAGATGCTCGAGCCACTCCTTCCAGGAGCCCTCGCCGAAGCCGTCGTCTTCCTTCCGCTTCTGCAGCTTGCGGAAGTCCGGGTCGGAGAGCCCCCTGACGACGAAGTCCTTCATCCCCGCCGGCGGCCAGCGCGCTTCAGCGGCCACGCGGCTGGTCGGCGCCGTCCGCAAGCCCCACGATGAAGTCGTCGGTGACCCGGTACACCGTGATGCTGCCGGCGATGTTCTTGAGGGCGAGGTTCTCGAAGCTGGGGTCGCGGGTGCCGAAGGCCGGGCCGGGGTTCGGCCTGGTCTTCGCGGGCCTCGGCCTGGGGGTCTCGTCCTTGCGGTAATTGGTTCTCAGATAGCCCATGCGGTGCCTCCCATCGACGCCGACACTATATCAGGTCCGCCGGAGCCCCGTGAGGATGAAATCCCTGAAGCGCCGGGGAGATAGGAGCGACGCGGCGTAGCTGAGGTTGTCCCGGGTGCCGCCATGCGCCACCAGCAGCAGGAGGAGATACACCCCCAGCGCCACGGTCGCCCGTCCTGGCCAGGAGCGGAGCGGGCTCCCGCCGCCCAGGGCGCGGCCCGCGAGCCCCAGCTCGAGCCCGTGGTGGACGGCCAGCAGGAGCCCGAAGCCGCCCAGGTATACCCAGGCGCGAGGGTACAGGGGGATGCCGGCAAGGTCGCGGGTCCAGCGGAAGTAGACCCAGGCGGGGAACAGGACCAGGAAGAGGCGCGCTGCCGCCGCCCCTGCCTCCCCTGTCCAGGGCCAGGGGGGAGGGCCGATGACCCCGGCGGCGACGGGGGACTGGGGGATGAGCAGGGCCAGCGCCACCAGATAGACCCCCGCGCGGAGGACGTTGACGGGGACGAAGCGGGCGCCCTCGTCGAGGGCGTACAGCGCGTGGGTGTAGGGGTTGACGAGGGCCGCGGCCACCGCGGCCAGGACCAGGACGCGGAGCGCCGCCGCCGCCGGGCTGAACTCGGCGCCGTAGAGCAGGGTCACGAGGGCCTCCGCGCTGGCCCAGAAGAGGAAGCCGAGCGGCGTGACGACGAAGAGGAGCTTGTCCAGCGCGCCCCAGAAGAACCGGCGCGCCTCGGCGTCGGTTGCCTCGGAGCGGCGGGCGAAGAGCGCCGAGAGCCGGGTGAAGACGAAGGTGGCCAGCGCGGCGATCACCGAGGAGAGCGCCTCCCACAGGGCGCGCGCCACGTGGTAGTACCCGGCGGCGGCGAGCCCCGCCCAGTGGCCGACGAGGAAGCGGTCCGCCGAGTCCTGGAAGAGCGCGAGCGGGGTCGTCACCAGGAACGGGCGCGCGTAGACCCAGTACCCGCCGAGGCTCTCCCGCGTGGGTGGCCGTGTCCTCACGCCGTGCTGGCGCGCGAGCACCAGCGCCGCCGCCGCGCAGGCGAGCGCGCCCTCGAGGGGGAAGGTGGCGGCGACGGCCGTCACGCTCGGCGCCCAGAGGAGCACCGCCAGCGTCGCCAGCAGGCGCGCCACCCGCGCGCCCAGGGTGATGGCGGAGTACCCCACGACCCACTCGCGCGCGATGAAGACCTTGAGGAAGATGTCGGCGAGATTGGCGCTGACCTGCGAGGCGAGCACGAGGACGAAGACCAGGCCGAGCTCGGAGGGGCCCGCCGCGCCTGCGAGGGCCCAGCCCGCGCCGACCGCGGCCAGGAGCACGCCCGAGAGGCCAGCCTGGATGACCAGCATGGTCCCGAGGCAGCGCCCCGCGTCCTGCCCCTCGGCCAGGCGCTTGAGATGGGCCTGGGCGAAGCCGGGGAGGAGGGCCGCCATGCAGAGGCCGGCCGCGCCCAGGCTCCAGCCGATCCCGCCCAGCGCCGCGGGTCCCAGGAGGCGGGCGATCAGCAGCGAGACGAGCATGGCCAGGGCGGTTCCGCCCCAGGTGCTGCCGAGCAGGAGCAGCGACTTGCGCCCCAGGTCTTGAGGTGGCACTGCCGGAGATTCTATCCCAGCGGCGACCGCTGAACGGACTTCGCTTGACTCCCCGCGCTCCGTTCCTTAGCCTGGGCGCGTGAGTCGCGGTTCGCTGTCGGCGCCGTCAGGCCGGGTCTTCTGGCTCGGCATGACGCTGATCCTCCTCGTCTTCCTCGTCCAGGGGGTCTTCCTGGCCCGGCTCCTCGTCCCCTCCCACGACGAGTCCAACTTCCTCTTCACCGGCTATCTCGCCACCACGGGACGGATCGGTCTCTACGACGACGCGATCGTGGGGCACCGGGCGCCCCTGCCCTTCTACCTCTTCGGAGCGACGCAGGTCCTCTCCGGGCGAAGCCTGCTGGCCGCCCGGGCGCTGGGGGTGGGCTTCGGGCTCCTGCTCGCGCTCTGCACGGGGCTCCTCGCGCGCCGGCTGGGCGGCACGCTCTGCGGACTGCTCGCCGCCGCCATCCTGACGGCACAGGGCGCCGTGGTCGCCTACTACGCCATGGGTGACTATCACGCGCTGGTCCCGCTGGTCATGGTCGCCGGCCTCCTCGTGCTCCTGTCCGGCGACTCCCCGGCCCGGAACGTGACGGGCGCCGCCATCCTCGGCTCCCTGTTCTTCCTGCGCAGCCACATGTGGCCGATGCTGCCGCTGGCGCTCGGCTATGCCCTCTGGAGGGCGCGGGGCCCCGGGGAGCGACTCCTGGCCGGCGCCGCCGTCGTCGTGCCGCCGGCGGCGTTCTTCCTCTGGGATCCACGCCACCTGAAGATCCTGGCATCGGTGCCGCTGGTGGGGCGGCTGGTGCGGCCGCTGGGCTACCTGCCCTTCGCCCTGCTGGACGCGCGACCCTACCGCGACGGCGGGTTCCAGCTGGACATGCTCCTCCGCCTGGCCCGGCGCTACGAGTTCCTCGTGCTGCTCGTGGCGGTGAGCGTGGTCCTCGTGGCGCTGCGCATCGCCCGCGCGCGGCGGCATGCGCCGCTGCCCGCCGACGCCCGCGTGACCCTCGTGGCGGCGATCTTCCTCTACATGCTCGGCTGGCTCTTCGTCATGTTCCGGATCAACTTCAAGTGGATCGGCATGTACTTCGCGTCGCTGGCGCCGCTCCTGGCCGTGCTGCTGGGCTGGCTCTGGAGCCGCTTCGCCGCGGACCCGCACGTCCCGCCGCGGCGGCGGGCGCTCGGAGGCGCCTTCCTGGCCGCCGTCCTCGTGCTGCCGATCTACTACAACCGCAACCCGCTGATCCCCACCGGCGAGATCCGCGCGGCCGACCCCGTGCGCGCGGTGAGCGCGGCGGGCGCGCACCTGGCGCGGGTGGTGCCGCGCGAGGCGCGGGTCTTCTTCTTCGGCGCGGTGGACGTGTACTACTTCTCCGGGCTGCCGCCCACGTGGCTCCAGCAGATCACCAACTACGACACCCTCGCGGTGCGGGACGACGACAACCGGGCCACCCTGCGGAGCGGCTACTACGGCATGCCGCAGGTGGAGCAGTGGCTCGGCGTCGAGGCGGACTACGCCGTGATCTCGCCGGAAGGCCTCAACGTGTTCGCCGAGGGCTTCCACAAGCACCCCGAGGTCAACCGGCCGAAGGTGGCGCGGATGCGGGCGCTCCTCGCGGAGCGCTTCGAGAAGGTCGACCGCGTGGGGGAGTACCCCTATTACTCCTACGAGGTGTACCGCCGGGTGGGCCGGCCCGCGGCTTCGCCCACAGGCGGCCTCCCGCCGGCCGGCCGGGCGGAGCCGGGGCCCGCGCGCCGCGCGCCATGATTTGATTGCGGGGCCTGGCCGTTGGAGTAAGATTCCCGATGATGACGCCGACGCCGGAGCGCAAGATCACGAGCGTGGACGACCTGGCGGTGACGCTCCAGGCCCTCCGCGCCCAGGGCAAGCGGGTGGTGCAGTGCCACGGCGTCTTCGACCTGCTGCACCCGGGGCACATCCGCCACTTCGAGGCCGCCCGCGCGGAGGGCGACGTCCTGGTGGTCACCGTGACGCCGGACCGCTTCGTCAACAAGGGCCCGGGCCGTCCGGTGTTCAACCAGCGCCTGCGGGCCGAGTCCATCGCGGCGCTCCAGAGCGTGGACTACGTGGCGATCAACGAGTGGCCCACGGCCATCGAGGCGATCCGGCGGCTCGAGCCCGCCGTCTACGCCAAGGGCAGCGACTACGCCGACGCGGGCGACGACCTCACGGGCAAGATCGTCGAGGAGCGCCGGGCGGTGGAGGAGCTGGGCGGCCGCATCCATTTCACCACCGAGATCACCTTCAGCAGCTCGGGGCTCCTCAACGTCCACTTCGACGTGTACCCGGAGGAGGCCCAGTCCTTCCTGCGCGACTTCCGGCGGCGCCATTCGTCCGACGAGGTCATCGGGCTCCTCAAGGAGCTGAAGGGCCTGCGCGTCCTCGTCATCGGCGACACCATCATCGACGAGTACCACTACGTGCAGTCGCTGGGGAAGTCCCCCAAGGAGCTGCTGGTCACCACGCGCTTCCTGCGGGACGAGCAGTTCGCGGGCGGCATCCTGGCCTGCGCCAACCACGTGGCCGGGTTCTGCGACCGGGTGGACCTCGTGACCTGCCTGGGGACGCAGGACTCCCGGGAGGAGTTCATCCGCTCCCACCTCAAAGACAACATCGCGCCGGCCTTCTTCTACCGCGACGACACCGGCACAGTCGTCAAGCGCCGGTACGTGGAGCAGGCCTTCCTGAGCAAGATGTTCGAGGTCTCGTTCCTGGACGACACGGACCTGCCCGAGGCGGTGAGCCGCCAGGTGGAGCGACACCTGGCCCGGGTGCTGTCCGGCTACGACCTGGTGCTCGTGGCGGACTACGGCCACGGCTTCCTGGGCCGCGACCTGATCGGGCTCCTGGCGGCCGAGGCGCGCTATCTCGCCGTCAATGCGCAGACCAACAGCGCCAACACGGGCTTCAACCTGGTCACGAAGTACCCCCGCGCGGACTACGTCTGCATCGACGAGCCCGAGGTGCGCCTGGCGGCCCAGGACCGGCGGACGGGCCTCGAGGAGATCATGCGCGACCTGGCGAAGGACCTCGCCTGCCGGCGCATCGCGATCACGCGCGGGCACAACGGGTGCATCGCCTACACCGAGCACGAGGGGTTCCACCACGTCCCCGTGCTGTCGCGCGAGATCGTGGATCGCGTCGGGGCGGGCGACGCCTACCTGTCCGTGACGGCGCCGTGCGCCGCGGCGGGCTACCCTGCGGAGGTGATCGGCTTCATCGGCAACGCCGTCGGGGCCCTGGCCGTCCGCATCATCGGCAACCGGACGCCGGTGGAGCCGGTGCCGCTCTTCAAGTTCGTCACCGCGCTGCTCAAGTGACGCCGCGGTACCTGGTCGGGCTGGGAGAGCTGCTGACCCGGGTCGAGGCGACCGACGCCAGCGGCGCGGCGCTCGCCCTGGACGATGGGCTGGCACGGGCCATGGACATCATCAGGGCCCAGACGGCGGCGGGCCGCACGGTGATCCTCATCGGCAACGGCGGCAGCGCGGCCACCGCCGGCCATCTCGCCGTGGACTTCTGGAAGAACGGCGGCATGCGGGCCGTGGCCTTCAACGACGCGTCGCTCCTGACGTGCGTCAGCAACGACTTCGGCTACCGGCACGTGTTCGAGAAGCCGATCGAGATGTTCGCGGAGGCGGGCGACGTGCTCGTGGCCCTCTCGGCCTCCGGCCAGTCGGAGAACATCCTGCGGGGCGTGGCGGCCGCGCGGGCGGCGGGCTGCCGGATCGTCACGCTGTCGGGCTTCCAGCCCGACAACCCGCTGCGCCGGCTGGGCGAGCTGAACTTCTACGCGCCCTCCGACGCCTATGGCCCCGTCGAGATCACCCACCTCGCGGTCTGCCACTGCATCGTCGACACCCTCGTGGCCGGCCGGCGCTGACGGGCGCTGGCGCGGCGCGCCGGTCCCGGGCTCCCCGCCCGCTGAGGCAAATGATCCAGGAAAAGGTTGACATCCCCCCGGCAGGGATCTAGCGTTACCCGGAGGCGAGGAGCCATGCTGTTCATCAATCCGGCTCAGGAGAAATTCGGCGGATTCCTGTCGCGCTACGTCCCGGTGGGCATCCCCGTGGCGATCGGCTGCCTGTCGGCCTACCTGACGAAGCACGGCATCAGGTGTCGCGTGGTCGACGAGGAGCTGACCGAGCTCACCCCGTCGGTGCTGCGGGAGCTGGTGGACGGGCTCGACCGGCCCTACCTGTTCGGGCTGTCCTGCCTGACCGCCCACGTCGTGCGCGCCTACCAGCTCGCCGCCATGCTCAAGGCGGAGTTCCCCGATTCCGTGGTGGTGGCCGGCGGGCTGCACCCCACGGCGTGCCCCGACGAGGCCCTCCGGACGGGGAGCATCGACTACGTGGTGCGGGGCGAAGGCGAAGAGGTGATGCTCCAGCTCCACCACGCGCTCCGCGGCGGCGGCGACCCGACGGCGCTCCGGGGCGTGAGCTTCGTGCGCGACGGGCGGATCGTCCACAACCCCGAGGCCCCGCTGATCCCCGAGCTGGACGACATTCCCATGTTCCCGTACGAGCTGTTCGAGCACCCCAAGTACGACATGGCCTTCATCACCTCCTCCCGCGGCTGTCCCTACAAGTGCACCTACTGCAGCCAGCGCATGCTGACCGGGACGACCTACCGCTACAAGTCCGCCGGCCGCATCGTCCAGGAGCTGGACCTGCTGGTCAACCGGTACGGGCAGACGCAGATCGTCTTCTACGACGACAACTTCTGCTTCAAGGCCAGGCGGGTGACCGAGGTGTGCAGCGCCATCATGGATGCGGGGCTCCACAAGAAGTGCACGTTCTCGGTCCAGACGCGGGCGGACAACTTCCCGCCCGACCTGGTGCCGATCCTGGCGGCGGCGGGCTTCACGCACGCGGGCTTCGGGATGGAGACCGGCGTGAACCGGCTGGCGCGGCTCATCGGCAAGGGCGAGACCGTGGAGCAGCACCTGGAGGCCGTGGCGCTGGGCAAGACGCACGGCTTCGACGTCTCGCTGTTCATGATCTTCGGGCTGCCCACCGAGACGGCGGAGGAGCGGGCCACCAGCTTCCGCGTCGTGCAGGGGGCCCGGGTGCAGGCCTCCAAGTACAACAACCTGATCCCGTACCCGGGCACGCCGATCTTCAGCGACCTGAAGGACAGCGGCCGGATCCACATCGCGCCGGGCTGGAGCAACTTCAACAGCACGCTGTCGGTCACGCGGAGCATCTTCGACACGACGCCGCTGCCGTACGTGCCGGAGACGACCTCCGAGTTCGAGCTGAAGCGCGACATCATCAAGTACAACATGAAGACGTACGTGACCCCGCGGGCCGTCCTGGCGATCCTGCTGGGCAAGAAGGGGCCGGGCTGGTACCAGCTGCCGGAGCGCTGGTACCTGAAGCCCCGCGAGCTCTACCACGTGGCCCGCATCGGCGCCAACGTGCTGCTGAACATGGCGGTCGCCTTCCTGCCGCTCGGGATCACGGAGCCCGTCATGACCTGGCTCAACCCGGCCATGAAGGGGCGGCCGCGGATCGCGGGGTACGACGCCTCGGCCTTCAGCGCCTCGCACTGGGACAAGGACTCGGCCACGCAGAAGACCGCGGGGCTCAAGGCGGCCCAGGAGGAGCGGAAGGCCACGGGGCGCGTCAGCATCGAGCTCCCGGCCATGGAGCGGCCGGCGCAGAAGATCGGAGTCTGACCGCCTCAGCGCCTCCGGGCCAGGACGAGCATCTCGTTCGTCGGGATCCTGACAGCCAGACGCCCCACGCCCGCGCGGTCCAGCGCCCGGGCCACGCCCGCCGCGCCCGGCAGCCTCCAGTAGCGCCAGAGCCGGGCCGCCAGGTCGGACACCGAGTACCACGCCCAGTACCACCGGCGCCACCGCACGTCGAGCCCGGCGGCGCGCACCAGGGCCGCCAGGGTCCGAAAGGAAAAGTAGTAGAGGTGCTCGGGCGGCTTCCACTCGTAGTGGCGGAGCGCCCCCTCGACGTCGAGCGTCGTGATGAGGAGATGCCCGCCGGGCCTCAGCAGGCGCGCGGCGGCCCGCAGCGTGCGCAAGGGATCGGGCAGGTGCTCGATGGTCCCGACGAGCGCGACGGCGTCGAAGGAGCCCGGCTCGAGCCCGGCCTGCTCGATGTCTCCCCGGAGCACCGCGAGCCCCAGCGTGTCCCGCGCGTACCGGACGGCGTCTGCCGAGATGTCCACGCCGTACCCGGTCCAGCCGCGCTCGCGGGCCGCCGCCAGGAAGAAACCGTGCGCGCACCCGATGTCGACGATGCGCCGGCTCGGCCCCGGGATCTCGCGCTCGAGGACGGTCAGCAGCGCGCGGGCATTCCTGAGATGCAGGGCCCGATGGGCGAGGTAGTCTCCGTACCCCACGGCCGACGTGCCTTCGTGCCGGAAGTACGCCGGGCTGTACAGCTCGTCGAGGCCCCCGAGCGTCTGCCAGCCGTGGACGAAGATGAGGCCGCACTGCTGGCAGCGCACGATTCGGAAGCCGTCTCGCATCTCCACGGGGACGGCCGGGACGGGCCCGCAGAGGACACACGTGCTGGAGTCGATCGGGTCGGAAGTGGCCACGGTCAGGGTCCGATCATACACCCGGCTCGGGCCCTGATCCCCGCGGGCGGCCAGCGCCGGGCACGCACCGCGCCGCCGTGATTGACAGGATCCGAAGCGGCCGTGCTAGGATTCGCTGTGCTCAAGGGACTCCTGCTCGCCGCCGGGGCGTTCTGCGCCTTCGTGCCCCTGCACGTCACGGTCTTCCACCTCGTGGCGCCGCAGCGCCGCTTCGGCGCCATGGTGCGGCTGCACGCGGCCCTGGCGCTGGCGCTGACGGCGGCCTACGTCGCCACCCCGCCGGACGTCTGGGTGCTTCCCGCCGGCTGGGCCGGGGCAGGCTGGCTCATCGACGTGGCCAACGGCCTCCTCGTCCACAGCCTGCTGTTCGTCGGCTACAGCATGTTCTACTTCCTGGTCGATCGCGGCTTCTCGGCCCGCATCCTGATCGAGATCGAGCGCGTCCCGGACCGAGCCCTCTCCCCGGAGGGCGTCGCCAGGATGTACTCGCTCGATCAGGTCGTGGAGCGCCGGCTCGACGAGATGCTGGATCTCGGGTCGCTGATCAAGGAGGGCGACCGGTACCGGATCACGCCCCGGGGACGCCGCGAGGCCCGGCTCTTCGCGAGCATGAAATCGTTCTTCCGGATGGGTCCCGGAGGATAGCGGTGCGGGGGCTCCTGGCGGCGGCGCTGACGTTTCTGGTGTTCCTCGGCATCCAGCTCGCCGTCTTCCACTTCGTGGCGGTCCGGCGGAAGCTCTACGTGATGCTGTGGCTCTGGCTCGGCGGGTACCTGGCGTACGCGACGGTGTTCCGCCTGCTGCCGGGCGATGAAGCCTGGCTGGCGCCGCTGCTGTCGGCCCCGACGCATGCCGTCATCTGGGTCAACGGCGCCGTCGTGTACTGGTTCCTCTTCGCCGGCTACTACCAGCTGTTCAACATGGCGGACAACTCCGTTGGCGTCCGGAGCCTCATCGAGCTGTCTCGCGGCCCGTCGCGGGGCATGACCCTGGAGGATCTCAAGCAGCACTACTCCTTCGACCTGATGCTGGGCAGGCGGATGGAGCGCCTCGTGACGGCGGGCTACCTGGAGCGGGACGGTGCGCGGTACCGGTGCACCGGGAAGGGGCTCGTCGCCGCGCGGCTGCTGGGGCGGCTCAAGCGCCTGCTCAACCTGGGCCCCGGCGGCTGAGGCGCGCGGGCGCCGGCGAATTCCTTGCAGACCCGGAAGCCCGCCCATAAGATCCAAGCACGGGTGGGAACCGGGCCGATCCGGCTGTGCGGAGGCGTCGTGGTCATGCCGAGGGATCAGCGATGGTGAGGGGGTCGTGGCACGTGCTGGTGACGGGTGGGGCGGGCTACGTGGGGGCGGTGCTGGTGCCCCAGCTCAACATCAAGACCATGCTGGCGGCCCGGCTGTAGGATGCGGGTCCCCTACTCCTACCTCAAGGAGCAGTTCGCCGACTCCGAAGCGATCCTGCGCGACATCAAGGGGCTGCTGGAGGCCACGCAGTACACGCTGGGACCGGCGGTGGCGCAGTTCGAGGCCGCCTTCGCCCGGCTCTGCGGCGCCCGCTTCGCCGTGGGCGTGGGGACGGGCACCGACGCCCTCTTCCTCTCGCTCAAGGCCCTCGGCGTCGGGCCCGGCGACGAGGTCATCACGGCGGCCAACACCTTCATCGCCACGGCGGGGGCCATCGTGGCCGCGGGC
>Ga0156334_1168_pt2 | contig 14424 bp, 16 predicted proteins | sample RifCSPlowO2_12_FD_107982 | JGI IMG/M metagenome (GOLD analysis project Ga0156334, IMG submission 107982) | Candidatus Rokubacteria bacterium RIFCSPLOWO2_12_FULL_71_19
CGACCTCCTGCCGCGCATCTTCGAGCCCTACGTGACCAGCAAGGCGCGGGGGCTCGGGCTGGGGCTCGCCATCGCCCGCCGGATCGTCGAGGCCCATGGCGGCCGCATCGAGGCGGCCAGCGAGCCAGGCTCTGGCAGCCGCTTCACCATCACCCTCCCGACCGGGGGGCCGAGGGGTGACTGAGCCCTTCCGGATCCTCGTGGTGGACGACGAGCCCGCGCAGCGCGAGCTGGTGGCGGGCTTCCTCCGCAAGCGGGGCTTCGACGTCGCCGAGGCGGCCGGCGGCCAGGACGCGCTCCAGCGCTTCACCCGGGAGCCCTTCGACCTCGTCCTCACCGATCAGCGGATGGCCGATCTCTCCGGGCTCGACCTCCTCCACCGCCTGCGCGCCGTCACGCCGGAGGCGGCCGTCATCGTCATGACGGCCTACGGCACCATCGAGACGGCGGTGGGGGCCATCAAGGCCGGCGCCACCGACTACCTGAGCAAGCCGCTCAACCTCGACGAGCTGCTCCACCGCATCGAGCGGGTGCGCGAGCGGCAGCGGCTCCTCGGCGAGAACCGGGAGCTGCGCGAGGCGCTCCGCGAGCGCCACCGGGTCGAGGGGATCGTCGGCGACAGCGGCCGCATGCAGGAGGTGCTCTCCCTGGTGCGGCGCGTGGCGGGAAGCGACGCCACCGTGCTCATTCGCGGCGAGAGCGGCACCGGCAAGGAGCTGATCGCCCGCGCCATTCACCACGCCAGCCCGCGCGCCGCCGGGCCATTCGTCGCCGTCAACTGCGCCGCGCTGCCGGAGGGACTGCTCGAGTCGGAGCTGTTCGGCCACGAGCGGGGCGCCTTCACGGGCGCGGCGGCGACCCGCAAGGGACGCTTCGAGCTGGCCGACGGCGGCAGCCTCTTCCTGGACGAGATCGGCGACTTGCCGCTCCACCTCCAGGTGAAGCTCCTCCGCGTGCTCCAGGAGCGCCAGTTCGAGCGCGTGGGCGGCGCCCGCACCGTGTCCGTGGATGTCCGCGTGCTGGCCGCCACCCACCGGAACCTGGACATCCTGGTCCGCGAGGGAGGCTTCCGCGACGACCTCTACTACCGGATCAACGTGGTGACGATCCTGCTGCCGCCGCTGCGCGAGCGCCGGGAGGACCTCCCGCCGCTCATCGACCACTTCCTCCGGCGCTTCGCCGAGAAGAACGGCAAGCCGATCCGCGGCCTCACCCGCGAGGCGCGGGAGGCCCTCCTCCGCTACGACTATCCGGGCAACGTGCGGGAGCTCGAGAACCTGATGGAGCGGGCCGTCGTGCTCACGCGCGACGAGGTCGTCGGGAAGAGCGACCTGCCGCTCTCGCTGGACGAGCAGCCGGCGCAGGAGGCTGCGCCCGCCGGCCTTCCGGCCAGCGTGGAGGGGCTCGAGCGGCGGATGATCCGGGAGGCGCTCGCCAGCGCCGGGGGCGTGCAGACGCGCGCCGCCGAGCTGCTGGGGATCAGCGAGCGCGTCCTCCGCTACAAGCTGCGCAAGTACGGCCTCTCCGGCGACCGCTGAGTCGAGATCACACTTGCCCGCGCCCCGGGGCGCGGAGCGTTGACTCTACCCCTTGACGTTGGCGATCGGGCGCAGCGAGACGACCTTGCGCGAGATGTCCACCCGGTGGAGGACATCCACCACCGCGTCGAGGTCCTTGTAGGCGAAGCCCGCCTCCTCGGCCACGCCCGACTTGGAGGCCGCCCGCACCAGGATGCCGCGCGCCTCCATGTCCTGGAGCAGCCTCTCCCCCCACACCCGCTTCTTCGCCTGGGCGCGAGACATCGTGCGCCCCGCGCCATGGGCGGTGGAGCCCCATGTCTCGGTCATGGCATGGGCCGTGCCCACCAGGAGGGCGGACCCCGTCTCCATGGAACCGCCGATGATCACCGGCTGACCGATGTCGCGGTAGGCCTCAGGCACGTCTGGCGCCCCGGGGCCGAAGGCGCGCGTGGCGCCCTTCCGGTGGACGACGAGCTCCATCGACTCGCCATCCACCCGGTGGCGCTCGACCTTGGCGGTGTTGTGGCAGACGTCGTAGATCACCGACAGCCCGAGGGCATGCGGGTCCCGGCCCAACACCCGGCTGAACACCTCGCGGATGCGGTGGGTGATGAGCTGGCGGTTGGCGAAGGCGCTGTTGGCGGCGGCCGTCATGGCGCCGAAGTAGGCCTGCCCCTCTGGAGAGCGGAAGGGCGCGCAGGCCAGCTCCCGGTCCACCACCGAGATGCCGTAGCGGGGCATCACCTCGGCGAAGCGGCGCAGGTAGTCGGTAGCGATCTGGTGGCCGAAGCCGCGCGAGCCGCAGTGGAGCATGACGAGCACCTGCCCTGCCCCCTCGATGCCGAGCGCCCTGGCGAGCCCCGCCTCATGGATGCCCTCCGGCGGCACCACCTGGATCTCGAGGTAGTGGTTCCCCGAGCCGAGCGTCCCGAGCTGCTGGAGCCCCCGCGAGACGGCGCGCTCGCTGACATGCCCGGGGTCGGCGCCCGGCAGACAGCCCCGCCCCTCCATGCGGTCCAGGTCCTCGCGCCAGCCGTAGCCCTCCGACACGCACCACCCGGCCCCCTCCACCATGATCCGGCGGAAGGCCGTGGCGCTCAGGCGCAACGATCCCCGGGCGCCCACCCCCGACGGCACGGCGCTGAAGAGCGCGTCGATCAGCTCGCGCAGCCGCGGCCGCACCTCGGCCTCCGTGAGCGAGGTGCGCAACACGCGCATGCCGCAGTTGATGTCGAAGCCGATGCCGCCGGGAGAGATCACCCCCGTGTCGACGCGGAAGGCCGCCACGCCTCCGATGGGGAAACCGTAGCCCCAGTGGCCGTCGGGCATGCAGAGGGCGGCCCGGACGATGCCGGGCAGGCAGGCTACATTCGTGACCTGCTCGAACACCCCCTGGTCCATCTGGGACAGGAGAGTCTCGGAGGCGTAGATCCGCGCGGGCACCCGCATGCCGGGCTTCTCGGCGGGCGGGATCTCCCAGATGCAGTCGCCGGCCGGTGTCACCTTCATCGCCCTACCCCCCGGGGTCAGGTCTTGCAATCCAGCATTTGCGCGAATGCAAGACCTGACCCCACGCGGTTTAGATGTCGATAACGACCCGGGCCCGCCAGCGCTGGCCCTTCTCCTCCACCAGGAACTGATGGAAGGTGACGGCCTTCGGGTCCGCCCTGAGCGCCGTGCGCTCCGGATCGATGCTCCCACCTTGAAGCCGCGCCGCCAGCCGCCAGGGGGAGCCCCGCGTCACGCGGACGCGGCTCTCGGTGAAGACCTCGCGGTCCCGGTCCTTGAGGTAGATCAGCTCCGACAGCCAGTCGTAGAAGAGGAGATCCACGGCCCCGGCGCTGAGGTCCACGCTGCGCTCGACGGTGGGCGCCACGGTGGCCGGGTCCACCATGACCTCGCACAGCGCCCGTGCGGCTGTCTCGAAGAGGTCGTCGAGGCTGTCGCCCTCGATCTCCAGCGCGCAGTCGGCCACGGCGATCTCCTCGAGCACGCTGAAGCGCCCCATGCCGGGGCCCCCGCGCTGCCGCGGGCTACCGGGCGGCCTCGGCCATGATCGCCTCCAGCGTCCGCTCCACCTCCTCCGCGACCCCCCGCAGCTCTGGGTTCGGGTAGAGCGCGATCATGGCCGTGGGCTTGATGGTCGCGAGCCTGGTCCCACCGCCCTCCTCGTACGCCGAGATGCGGCAGGGCAGCGCGGTGGAGATCTCGAGGTTGGCCTCCAGCACCTTCTTGGCCTGGTGCGGGTTGCAGACCTCGAAGATGCGGCACGCGCGGGCGAACTCGACCCCCTTCTTCGCCATGGTCTCCCGGAGATCGTGGACTCCCAGCACGCCGAACTTGTGCCGCGCCACGGCGGCCTCCAGGTCCTGCGAGAGCTGGTCCATGGACTTCTTCGACTCGACGATGTGAAGCATGGCTTGCCTCCTCATGGCTCCCGGCCGCGCTGGGCCCGGTAGTAGAGCACCGGCACCGCCACCACGGTCTGCGTCTTCGAGCGGACAGTGCCAACGGCCTCGAGGGTCACCTGGACGGGCTCGATGGCCAGGGTGTGGGCGCGCACTGGGCGGGCGGCCGGGGGCTCGGCCCTCGGGGCGCTGCCGGGCGTCTCCCCCTGGCAGCCGGCGAGGAGCAGGACCCTCAGGGCCAGGAACGCCGTCGGCGCCACGCTCACCCCATCATCATAGTACGGTGGCGGCGGGCTTAGCGTCATCGCCGCTAAGATAACTCCCTATCCGAGCCCGTGTCACGAATGAAATTAACGGGTTACGGAGCACCTGGAGAGCAGCCCACGATGCCGGCCATGGAGGGGGACTCGATATTGGGCTCCACGAGGAGGGAACCCCCAGGGCCTACCGGCGGCCGGCAAGTTATCTTAGCGGCGATGGGGCTTAGCGTGGAGCACCTGCGAGATTTGTGGAGGGCCCGCCCCAGGCGAGTCAGCCTTACCCCAGCCTCTCCGTCGCCGTGGCGTGGGCGTAGGCGGGGCAGTCGCGGTAGTGGCCGGCCGTGCAGAGGCGCGCCAGTTCTCCCCGGCTCGGAACACGGACATGCCCCTCGGGGAGACGGCAGTACACGCGGAGATCCAGCGCCGGGGCGCGTCCCACCGTCTCCGGTCTCAGGAAGGGGCAGTTCTCTCCATCCCTGTCATCCAGCCTCGGCATCCTGCCTTCCCCTCTCGCTATGCCCTTCTGCCGGGCGAGCCAAGCAACGGTGGTGCCATGAGCGAGGGACGTCGAATCAGCCGCTTGCGCGGGTCGACGGCGGGCGGGTGGGGCGACGGCGCCTCACTGGCCGCTCGGGCGGGCGCGAAGCAGCAGCAGCGCGCGCCCCACCACGGAGACGGCGCCGCCCGCTTCCAGCACCGACGGCAGTCCCGCCGGAGCCACGGCAGTGTCCACGACGGGCGCCCAGCCGTCGCCGGGGCGGCAGTCGGGCAGGACGAAGTGGACAGGGTCGGGGCCGGCATTGAGCAGGATGAGGAAGGTGTCGTCGGTGAGCGGCGCCCCCTGCGCGTCCACCTCCTCCATCTCCTGCCCGGAGAGGCGGACGCCGAGCGCCCTCAGCTCGGGATCGCGCCAGCCGGCCGTGCTCATCTCCACCCCGTCGGGCGTGAGCCACATGATGTCCTTGACGTCGGCCGCGCGCTCCCCGCGGAAGAAGCTCGAGTGCTCGAACTCCGGGTGATGGCGACGCAGCCGGATCAGCGATCGCGTGAAGTGGAGCAGGCGGCGGCCCCGATCGTCCAGCTCCCAGTCCAGCCACGAGGTGGCATTGTCCTGGCAGTAGGCGTTGTTGTTCCCGCCCTGGCTGCGGCCCATCTCGTCTCCTGCCATGAGCATGGGGATCCCCTGGGAGAGGAAGAGCGTGGCGAGGAAGTTCCGCATCTGCTGCTCCCGCAGGGCGAGGACGACGGGATCGTCCGTGGGCCCCTCCACCCCGCAGTTCCAGGCCAGGTTCTCGTCCGTGCCGTCCCGGTTCGCCTCGCCATTGGCCTCGTTGTGCTTCCGGCCGTAGGCCACGAGGTCGGCGAGCGTGAAGCCGTCGTGGCACGTCACGAAGTCGATGCTGGCGCAGGGCCGCCGCCCGTCCTCCTGGAAGAGGTCGCTGGACCCCGCCAGCCGATAAGCCAGGTCCCCCACCTGCCCCGGATCGCCCCGCCAGTACCGGCGCACCGTGTCGCGGTAGCGCCCGTTCCACTCCGCCCAGCCCGGCGGGAATTTCCCCACCTGGTAGCCGCCGGGCCCCGCGTCCCACGGCTCGGCGATGAGCTTCACGCGCGAGATCAGCGGGTCCTGCTGGATGACTTTGAAGAAGGCCGAGAGGCGGGCCACCTCGTCGGGCTCCCGCGCCAGAGCCGGCGCCAGGTCGAAGCGGAAGCCGTCCACGCGCATCTCGCCAGCCCAGTAGCGCAGGCTATCCATGACGAGCTGGAGGGTCTGCGGCTGCGTGACGTCCAGCGTGTTACCGCAGCCCGTGTAGTCCTGGCAGAAGCGCGGCTGCGCGGCGCGGAGCCGGTAGTAGACGCGGTTGTCGATGCCGCGGAAGGAGAGCGTGGGACCGAGGTGGTCGCCCTCGGCGGTGTGGTTGTAGACGACGTCCAGGATCACCTCGATGCCGGCGCGGTGCAGCGCCCTCACCATGGACTTGAACTCGCTCACCTGCCCCCCGCGCGCCGGCGTGGCGGCGAAGCGCGAGTCCGGCGCGAAGAAGCCGATGGAGTTGTATCCCCAGTAGTTGGTGCGCCCGCGCTCCACGAGGGCGCGCTCGTCCACGTGGTGGTGCACCGGCAAGAGCTCCACGGCCGTGACCCCCAGGGAGGTCAGGTGCTCGAGCGCCGCCGGCGTGGCGAGTCCCGCATAGGTGCCCCGCAGAGAGGCCGGCACCCCCGGATGCCTCGCCGTGAAACCCTTGACGTGCAGCTCGTAGACCACGGAGCGGTTGGCCGGCACCCGGGGCGGCCCATCGTCCTGCCAGTCGAAGCCCGGGTCGATGACGACGCACTTGGGCACGAAGGGCGCCGAGTCGCGCCGATCCCGCGCGAGATCCGCCGCCGGGTGCCCCACGTGGTAGCCGAACACCTCGTCGCGCCACTGGAGCGACCCGGCCAGCGCGCGGGCATAGGGATCGAGCAGCAGCTTGGAGGGGTTGAACCGGTGGCCACGGTCCGGAGCATAGGGGCCGTGCACCCGGTAGCCGTAGAGCTGCCCCGGCCCCAGCCCGGGCACGTACCCGTGCCAGACCAGATCGGTGCGCCGGGCGAGCGGGATCCGCTCCACCTCCGACGCCCCCTGCTCCCTGTCGAAGAGGCAGAGGTCCACGGCCACCCCCCGCTCGCTCCACAGGGCGAAGTTCACGCCCTTGCCGTCCCACGAGGCCCCGAGCGGCTGCGGGGCGCCCGGCCACGGGCTGGCGGCTCTTGCAGCCCCGGGATCCATCGAGCCGTCGGATCGCGCCACCGCCTCCTCCGTCACCCCCCGTAGCGCAGCTCGATGGGGTCGGCCAGGGCGCGCCGGAGATCGGCGATCTCCCCCCGGGTGAAGCGCGCCTCGACCTTGCGCAGCAGCAGCGCCAGCGGCAGGTCGGAGAAGACATCCTCCACCCAGCGGGAGAAGTCGCCGCGCCGAGCATGGTCGGCGAGCACCGCCTCCTCCATGGAGGCCGCCGCCGCGCGGAACTCGTTGAGGCTCTCGGCCGTCGCCGCGAGCGTGCCGTCGGGCCGGCGGAACAGGAAGGCTCGCCCGGGCCCCACTCGCTGATCGGCGTACTTGGTCAGGTGGCGCACATGCGGCGTCTCCCTCGGCGTGGCCGAGAAGCTCCAGAGGCGGGGCGGGCCGTCCGCATCCGCCTCGACGAGAACGAACTCGCCGCGGGAGATCTCCGGCAGCACGCAGATCGCTCCCCCGCCGTTTCCGGGGAGGGCCGCGAGGCGCGCGCGCAGGAAGTCCAGCTCCTCCGGGGCCGTGGTCCGCGCCAGGACGAACACGTCCATGGCCTGGACGACCTTGTCCGCCAGCCAGCTCCCCTTGTAAGAGGCGAGGCAGAACCCCTTGTCCCCGAGGCCCAGCCTCTCCGCCGCCACCCCGGCCGCGTGCAGCGAGTAGTGGGCCTCGTCCAGAATCACCCAGTGCGGCAGCCCGAAACGCTCCCTCAGCCCGCGGATGGCGCCAAGTCCCGCCGCCAGGCACTCGACCTTGTCGCCATGCGGCAGCTCGGAGAGGTCGGCCACCACGCAGGCCGCCGGATCCCGCTCGAAGCGCCCCAGAGCCCTTTCCATCGACCGGCGGTCGCGGATCACCGTCCAGGTCACGCCGGCCAGCCGCCGGAGCACCCGGTAATCGCCCTCCGGGTCGATGACGCACACGGCGTAGCGCCGGCCCAGCAGCCGCTCGATGAGCGCGCCCACCATCCACGATTTCCCGGAGAGCGGATCGCCCAGGATCAGCACGTTGACGCCGCGCTCGGGGATGGTCACCGGCTCGGCGCTCCCCACCGCCCAGCCGAGCGCGATGCGATGCCGGGGGGAGCGCGCGACCGGCAGCCTTTCGGGCAGGATCGCGTTCTCGAGGGCCCCCGCGATGGCTTGCCCGTCGCTGCCGGGGAATATCCAGTCCGCCCGCTGCTGCAGGCCGTTGACCGCGTTCGACGGGCAGGCGGCCCAGCCGCAGACCTCGAAGAGATCGAGATCGTTCTCGGCGTCCCCCAGCGCGAGCACGTCGTGGAAGGAGAGCCCGAGGATGCGGATCACCTGGCGGACCCCCGTGCCCTTGGAGACTCCCGCGGGGAGGAGCATCAGCGCTGCGCGGTTGTAGACCAGGTCGAGCGTCACGCCTGTGGCCAGGAGCGCTTGCCGCACCCGCTCCTCGTCGTTCCTGGCCGTGCCGACGATGACCCGGCCCAGCTGGTAGTAGATGCCGCGGCGGTCCAGCTCGGCGAGCAGCCGCGGTGGCGGCGGCGGGGCCTGGTCCCGGATCATCCCCGCCTGGGGGTAGTACAGCACCGCTCCGTTCTCGGCCACCACGGCGTCGAAGAGATCCAGCCGCTCGCACACGCGCGTCAGCTCGAAGAAGGTGCGTCCCGTGACGAGCAGCAGGCGCAGCCCCGCCTCTCTCGCCTTGCCCAGGGCGGTGAGGGCCTCCGGGCCCAGCAGGTCCTCGGAGGCGAGGGTGCCGTCGTAGTCGCAGGCCAGCGCCTTGAAGATCACTGCCGTCTGCTCCCAGCAATCCCGGTGCCACCGGATCTCCCCCCCTTTCCGGCTGGTTGCCGGCGCCCCCCGCGGCCGGCCGCGGGGTAAGCCTGCCCCAGGTGGGGCATGCACTCCAGGGCCCCCTTCATGGGGCCCAGCATCGCGAGAGCCCTTTCGCTCACTTGCGGGACGCCGCCGCGGGGCACCCCCCTTGCACCCCCTGGTCTCGGGCGGAAGCTTCATCCTGGCTGAGGCCATGGCCGTCACGGAGATCCAGGGGGTTCCCGCGGAAGTCCTCGAGGAGCGCGTCCTCGCCATCGTCAGCGCGCTGAGCGAGGAGCTCGGAGCCCTGCCCACCCGCCGCGTCCCCGGGCTCGATGACTCCCTCGACCGCACGGCGCCTATGTGGGCGGAATGCTCGCGCTGACCTGGCCCCTGCTCTGGCTCTCGCTGATCCTCGTGCCCCGGGGCCGGCCGGCCCACGGGCTGTCCCAGCTCTGGTGCCAGCTCATCCTCGCGCTGGCCGGCTGCCCCGTGCGCGTGGAGGGGCTCGGGCATCTCGGCGGCGCTCGGCCCGCGGTGCTGGTGGCCAACCACTCGAGCTATCTCGACGCCGTGGCGCTCCTGGCGGGGCTCCCGGGCGAGTTCAGGTTCGTGGCCAAGCGCGAGCTGCTGCGCTCGCCCGTCATCGGCACCGTCCTCCGCAAGGCCGGCCATCTCACCGTGAGCCGCACCGACCTGGCGAGGAGCCTCGAGGACGCCGAAAGGGCCAGCCTCGCGCTCCGGGGCGGGCGCTCCCTCCTCGTCTTCCCCGAGGGGACTTCCCTGCGCCCCCCCGGTCTGCTGCCGTTCAGGCTCGGGGCCTTCAAGGCCGCAGCCGAGACCGGCTGCCCGGTGATTCCCGTGACGATCCGCGGCACGCGGGAGATCCTCCCGGCGGACCGCTGGCTACCGCGTCGGGGGGCGATCACCATCGCGGTGGGCGCGCCGATCCCCGCCGAGGGCGGCGGCTGGCCCGCGCTCGTCCGCCTCCGCGATCGCGCGCGGGAGGCGATCGCGCGCCGGCTGGGCGAGGAGCCCGCGAACCTGTCCTGACCTCAGCCGCTCACGTCCTTCTCACGCTCGTGGAGACAGAACTCCCCCGCCACCGGCGTCACCAGCCGCTCGTACTCCCGGTAGGGGAGCCGAGCCACCTCGTGATGGTTCCCGGCCTGGAAGAAGATCTCGCCCGTCCGCTGCAGGCAGGCGTCCACATAGACGGGCATCCCGTAGAGGTTGCCGAAGGGAGGCATGGCCCCCATCTCGCAGTCCGGGAAGAGCCCGCCGATCTCGGTCTCGGTGGCCAGCGCCAGATGCCGCCGTCCGGTGGCACGCCGTACGGCCCCGAGGTCGATGCGGCAGGCCGGCGGGAGGATCACCATCAGGTGCCCCGCGCCCGCCTCGCGGACCACCACCACCTTCGCCAGCTCGCGCTCGGCCACGTGGGTGGCGGTGGCGACCTCCCTGGCCGTGAAGACCTCGCGGTGCGGCATGGTCGCGCACGGAACGTTGCGGTCGTCCAGGAATTGCCTGAGTCGAGCATTGAGCCCCATGGTGACCCTCCTTCTCACGCCATCTGCTTGCGCAGCCACGTGGCTGCCCGCGCCGCCTCCCGCGCGTCGGTCAGCCTGAGCACCGGCACCCTCGGCGGCGCCGCCCCCGCAGCGGCAGCTTCCGGGTCGGGGGCGATCAGGACCAGCGCCCGGATGCGCGGATCCTCTGCCCCCGCCCTGGTCGCGGCGGGCACGCCCGAGCCGAGCCCGGCCAGCGCCACGCGCGTCCCGTCCAACTCGTCGAAGGCTCCGAGGGCCTCCACCGCCGCGCGCATATCCTCCAGCTGCTGCCCCGGGTTGCACTGCGCGCGGTCGCCCTCGCTGTCCCCGCACCCCGTCCAGTCGAAGAGAAAGGCCGCCATCCCCTGGGCGCAGAGCGTCTGCGCCAGCGCCCGGCTCTCCGGGCTGGCCTTCCCTCCGACGCCCGCCCCGGCCACGACCACCACCGGGTGCGGCCCGGGCCCCTCGGGGACCAGCAGCTCGCCGGCGAGCCTGAGCCCCTTCGGGGTCTTGAACGACACGCCGAGGCCTTCGGCCCTGGCCGGCGGCTCCTCCCCGGCCCGCCACCGCTCGGCCCTGGACACGACGCCCTCGTCCGGCACGATGTCCCGCGTGATGGCGCGCTTCGGATCTGCCATGGCGTCCCTCCTGGTTGCGGCCTCACCCTCGCCACGAATCCCTTACCGTGCACCCCTTGGCTTCCAAAGCCCGGATGGCGGGCCCCGGGTTGATGGTCGCGACGCGGATGATCGCCTCCTTGAGGCCGGCGCGGTTGACCAGCGTCATGACGCTCGAGATGGTGGCGCCAGCGGCCTCGACCACCTGCACCACCTCCGTCAGGGCCGCGGGACGGTCGGGCAGCTCCACGTCCAGCCGGCTCGACGGCTCATGGGCGCCCATGGCCCGCACGAAGAGGTGCAGCACGTCGGTCTCCGTCACGATGCCGACGAGCCGCCCCCCCTCGGTAACGGGCAGCGCGCTGATCCTCTCGGCAACCATGAGCCGCGCGGCCTCCTCAATCGGGAACATGGGCCCTGTCGTGATCACCGCGCGGGTCATGATCTCGGACACGGGCAGCCGCTCGAGCAGGTAGCGCAGCTCGTGGGCCTCGAGAACCGTGGCCCCCGAGGGCATGGCGCGCTTGAGGTCGCGGTCGGAGACCATGCCGGCGATCTCCCCGTTCTCGACGACGGGCAGGTGGCGGATGCCGCGCAGCTGGGCCAGGCGCACCGCCTCAGGCACCGTCGTCCCGGGAGCGATGACGGTCACCTTCGACTGCATCACGTCGCGGACCAGCATCACCGGTTCTCCTTTGACAGGCATGTCGCCAGGGGCACCGCCGGCTCCCCCACGGACTCGGCGACGGCGGGGTGGGTGATCCTGCCGCGCCAGACATTGACCCCCGGGGCCAGCTCGGGGCTCGAGACGACGGCCCGGGCGGCGCCCAGGGCTGCCAGCGTGAGGGCATACGGTAGGGTCGCGTTGGTGAGGGCGAAGGTCGAGGTGCGGGGCACCAGCGCCGGCATGTTGGCGACGCCGTAGTGGACGACGCCCCCCACGCGGTAGACGGGCTCGAGCAATGTGGTGGGCCGGATGGTGGCCACGCAGCCGCCCTGGTCCACCGCCACATCCACGATCACGGCCCCGTCCTTCATCCGCTCCACCAGCTCCCGCGTCACGAGCCGGGGGGCCCGGGCGCCCGGCACCAGCACGCAGCCGATCAGGAGATCGGCCCGCTCCACGACCCGGGCGATGTTGAACGCATTCGAGGCCAGCGTCACGACCTGGCCCCGGAACACGTCATCGGCGTGGCGCAGCCGATCGAGGCTCACGTCCAGCATGGACACGTCCGCGCCCATACCGATGGCGACCCTGGCGGCATTGAGCCCGACTGTGCCCGCCCCCAGGATCACCACATTGCCCCGCGGCACGCCGGGAACGCCGGACAGGAGGATGCCCCGCCCCCCGTGAGCCCTGCCCAGATAATACGCCCCTTCCTGGACGGCCAGGCGCCCGGCGACCTCGCTCATGGGCGTCAGGAGGGGCAGACTCCCGTCGGCCCGCTGCACGGTCTCGTAGCCAAGGGCGATCACCTCCGCCCTCTGCAGCGCCCGCGTCAGCTCGGGCACGGCCGCCAGGTGGAGGTAGGTGAAGAGGATCTGCTCCGCCCGCATGCGCCCGTACTCCTCGGGCAGCGGCTCCTTCACCTTCAGCACCAGACCGGCCTCGTCCCACACCCGGGCGGCGGAGGCGATGGCCGCGCCCACGGCCGCGTACTCCTCGTCGCGGATCCCGCTGCCGGCGCCGGCCCCGGCCTCCACCACCACCCGCTGGCCGGCCTCGGACAGCGCGTGGGCCCCGGCGGGAGTGAGCGCCACCCGCTGCTCTCCCGGCTTGATCTCCTTCGGCACGCCGACGATCATCGCCCCCCCCTCACCAGCCCCCGCCGAGTCCGGCTAGTGGGCCTCCCACGAGTTTCGCCGTCTCCACGCCCGGGGCCCGAGGGTGCCGGGCCAAGGAACGAGCCAGACGAGGCCCCGCAGTGCGAGCCGCAGCCGCAGGCCAGGCGAGCGGAGACGGGCACGCGGGCGAGCGGAGCGAGCCAGCGCGGGCGCGAGGCGTACGTGGTGTACGTTGAGCGCCCGCGCCGACCGAGAACGTGGCTCGGCGAGCCGCAGCCGGAGGCCAGGCGAGCGGACCCGGCCATGAGGCGAGCACGAGCGAGCCATGGCGAAGTTCATTGGGCCGGCACACTACTCGTGCATCGGGATCGCCGGCTCCTTCTTCTCCTCCGGCACCTCCGTCAGCGTGGCCTCGGTGAGCAGCAGGAGGCTCGCCACGGACACCGCGTTCTCGAGGGCCACCCGCACCACCTTCGTCGGGTCGATGATGCCGGCGGCCACTAGGTCCACGTACTCGCGCCGCGCTGAGTCGAAGCCGAGCGTGCCCGCGCCCTTCCGCATCTCGTTCACCACGACGCCGCCGTCCACGTCGGAGTTCTGGGCGAGCTGGCGCGCGGGCGCCTCCAGCGCCCGCTTCAGGATCTGCAGCCCCGTGCGCTCGTCGCCTTCGGCGCCCCTCTCCTCCTTCTCCAGCGCCTCCATGGCGCGGAGCAAGGCGAGCCCGGCGCCCGGCACCACTCCTTCGGCCATCGCCGCCTTCGTCGAGGCGATCGCATCGTCGAGCGCCTCCTTGCGGCTCTTCATCTCCGCCTCTGAGGGCGCGCCCACGCGGATCACCGCCACCTTCTTGTCGGTGATGAGCATCAGCGCGTCCTCCAGCACCGCCTCCATCTTCTCCGCGTCGGTGACGAAGTAGGGCGACTTGTGAGCCATCTCGGTCGCCTCCTCTCACGTCACCCGCGGGACGGGACAGGCCGCCGACCCCCCTCAGGCTGAGCGCGCCGCAGTCGGGAGCCACGGCGGCTCCAGCCCGAGCCGCTCCAGCATCCTCAGGACACGCTCGGGCGTGCCCAGGTCCGACCACAGCAGCGGCGGCAAGGCGCGCACCGCGAGCAGGAAGGGGGCGGCTTCGAGGAAGGCGCGCGAGAAGCTGGCGCTTGGCGCCAGCGCATAGGCCTGCTGGACGGCCCAGGGCTCCTCCTCCGTGCCCGCGAAGGCGGAGATGCGGGCCAGGCGCCCGGAGAGCGCCGGAAGCAACCGCTCCGCCGCCGTCAGGAGCAGCGAGGCGCGCGCCACCAGGATGAGGGTGTTCCAGAGGCAGCCCTGATCGAGACATCGCTTCGCCCGCTCGGCTGTGGGCTTCTCCCAGAAGCGCTTCACCCGGTACAGCGCCGTCCCGGCTTCTGCCAGGGCTCTCCCCGGCTCGATCCAGCCATAGCCTGGATCCGCATCACTCGGCCGGGCCCCGAGGAGCACGATACGGCCCGGATCCCGTCCAACGGCCGCGGCCGCCTCGGCCACGCACCCCATGAGGAGGTCCTCCTCGCGGACGAAGTGGTCCGAGGGAAAGATGGCCACCGTGGCCTCGGGATCCCGCACGGAAATCCAGTGGGCCGGGAAGAGGATGCCCGCCGCCGTGCCCCGGTCCTCGGGCTGGGCCAGGATCCGGAGCCCCGAGGCCCCGGACACCTCGGAGCCGAGATAGCCGGCGTGACGCCGCTGGG
>Ga0156334_1150_pt1 | contig 14342 bp, 10 predicted proteins | sample RifCSPlowO2_12_FD_107982 | JGI IMG/M metagenome (GOLD analysis project Ga0156334, IMG submission 107982) | Candidatus Rokubacteria bacterium RIFCSPLOWO2_12_FULL_71_19
AGCGCCACGTCGATCCAGGCGGCGAGCAACGCGTAGCGGAGCGTGTTCCAGATGAAGTGGGGCGCGCGGAAGAGGATCTCGTCGTAGTGGGCGGCGGTGTAGACGGTGGGCAGCGGCGACAGGCTCCAGAGCTTCGACACCGACAGGAGCACGATCCCGACATGCGGGAGGAGTGCCGGCCCCAGGAGGACCACGGCCACAGCCCAGGCCGCCGCCCGGCCCCTCGCCGAAAGCCGCACGGCCGGCGCCTCGCCCACCCGCGGCTGCTGAGCGAACTCCCCCCGCGACAGCGCGCGCTTGGAGGCCCACAGCGCCAACAGCGACAGCGCCACCAGGATCACGCAGATCACGTAGCCGTCCACGTCGGTGAGCCCTACCGTCGTGACGCGGACATAGGCCTGGGGCGCCAGGAGCTTGGTGTAGTTCAGCATGAGCGGCGTGCCGAGATCGTCGATGACCCGGATGAACGTCAGCAGCGCGCCCGCGGCGTAGCCCGGCAGCGCCAGCGGCAGCAGCACGCGGCGGAAGAGGCGGAAGCCGGTCGAGCCCAGGTTCTGCGCCGCCTCCTCCAGCGACCGGTCCAGCGCCGCCAGCGAGGCGGCCGTGTTGAGCATGATGAACGGGAAGTAGTGGAGCGTCTGGACGAGGATCACCCCCGTGAGCCCCTCCATGAACGGCACCGTGAACCCGAAGCGCTCGAGCAGCAGGAGGTTGACGGTGCCGCTGCGTCCCAGGATCTGCTGGAAGGCCACGGCGCCCACGAAGGGCGGGATGACCAGCGGCAGCACCGCGAGCGTCCCGAGCACGGCCCGGCCGGGGAAGGCGTAGCGCACGGTGAGCAGCGCCAGCGGGACGCCGATGAGGCTGCCGAAGACCACCGCCAGCACCCCTGACAGGAGCGTGTTCACCAGGGCCTCGACGAAGAGCGGGCGGCCGAAGAAGGCTAGCAGCGGGCGGGCCGTGGGCCACCCGTCCTCCACGAGGGCGACCGAGAGCACCTGGAGCAGCGGGTAGAGGATGCCGGCTCCGAGCAGAAGCAGGAGGCCGGCGACCAGCCCGCGCTCGGGGTCTATCCATCTCGCCTGAACGTGGATGACTCCGCGTCGCGGCTGGGCCTCTTCGGGCCTTTGGCCCTCATCGGGGCGTGCACCCACCCCTGACCTGCTGGCAGAGTCGCCTGTCATGCCGCCAGTCCGGGGTCGGGGGACATGGGCTGGGAGGCGAAGGTCAGGTACTCCAGGTTCTCGAAGGTCGCCTCGAGCCTGCGGTACGCCCAGGCGCAGGCGCAGAGCGCCGCCACGGGATAGCCGAAGCCGTAGAAGCCCGGACCCAGCCAGAGCGTCACGGCGGTGAGCCCGGCATTGCCCGCGAGGAACAGGAGCGCCACCTCCACCGCAGCCCGGCGCCGGTCGAAGTACAGCAGCACGATGATGCCGAACAGGGCCAGCGCGTGCAGCGCCGCGCCCACCAGCGCCGCGCGCAGGATACCGACCTGGATGCGACCCATGCCCATCGCCGCGGCCGTCCACGGGGCGCCGATCATCAGAGAGAGCGTCACGGGACCTTGCACGAGCAGGAGTCGCCCCAGACTGTCGCGCAGCGTGAGAGCCATGACGCGCTTGGCCTCCAGCACCTGTCGGAGGGTCCCGTGCTTGGTGACGACGCCGTAGTACTGGCGGTAGCGATCGTAGAATCCGGTCTCGATGCTCACCAGGAAGAAGGCCAGCGAGGGCACCACGGAGACATAGGCCAGGAACAGCGGCGCGTCGTAGCGGGAGGCGTAGAACCAGCTCCCGACCCCGAAGCCGGCCGGGGAGATCCAGAAGACGATCCGGTCCACCGCGATGGCGGCGTTGTAGAAGAGGCCCGCCGCCACGAGATCCGGATAGCGCCGGAAGGAGCGCAGGAGGAAGCGCCCCTCGGGCCGGCCCGCGGCGGGGAACTCGCGCTCGATCCGGGCGGCCAGCACGAAGAAGATCGCCGCCTGGCCCAGGACGAAGCCGGCCAGGTACCCCCCGGGGCCGCCGCTCCCCCCCAGCAGGAGCGCCCCGGCCAGGCTCACGGCATTGCCCACGAAGAAGGCCAGGATCACGCTGGCGTAGTCCTGGGCGGCGCCGAGGAAGATCATCGCGATCCAGGTGCAGCCCACCACCACGAAGAGGAGGACGGCCGCGATCCGCTCCACGGGCGACAGCCCCGGCGCCAGGCCGAAGAAGGCGCCGCCCAGCGCCAGGTGCCCCAGCGCCGTGGCGCCGATGGTCCAGCGGAAGGAGCCCGCCAGCACGCTCTCGTCGCCCAGGTACAGCGCGTCCGCCAGGTGGCGGGTCACCACCATCTGCACGCCGCCCGTCGTGATGAGCGAGAAGGTGTAGCAGTAGATCACGGTGGAGCGGAAGATCTCGAGCGCGGGGCTCCGGAGGGTCTCGCGCGAGAGCAGCGCGAGCGCCGCCAGCGTGAACACCGACAGGAGCCAGGGGCCCGAGGAGACCACGGCGCCGTAGAGGTGTGCGCGGAGCCATCCGCCGTAGCTCTCCTCCGCGATGAGCCGCTTCAGCCTGAAGCCGATGCCCGCCATCAGGCCCCCTCCCCTCGGCCCGCCCCGATGAAGCGCGAGTAGATGGCGCGGTAGCTCTCGACGAGGTCGGCTTCCGAGTAGTAGCGGCGCACGCGCGCCTGCCCCGCCCGCCCCATCTCCTGCCGGAGGCCCGGGTCGCGGGCCAGCGTCACGATGGCCGCCGCGGTCGCGGCGGGATCGGCGAGCCCGGTGATGAGACCGCTCGGCCCCAGCGCCCGGTCCTCCCGCGAGCGCCCGTCGAGCAGCTCGCGGCACGCCCCCACGTCGCTGGCGACCACGGGCAGCCCGGCCGCCGCGGCCTCGAGGATCACGAGCGGCAGGCCCTCGCTGAGGCTCGTGAGGACGAGCACGTCGAGCTGCGGGTAGACCTCGGCGACCTCCGCGCTCCCCGTGAAGGTCAGGCGGCCCTCGACGCCCAGCGTGGCCGCCAGCGTGCGGCACTCCGCCACGTAGTCCGCGTCCTCGTCCAGGGGCCCCACCAGCGCCGCGCGGGCACCGGGCACAGCCTCGGTGACGATCTTGAAGGCGCGGATGAAGGTCTTGACGTCCTTGATGGGCACCACCCGCCCGACGAAGCCCACGCGGAGCTCTCCCGGCGCCGCCGGCACGGGGGCGAGCCGCGCGAAGCGCTCCGCGTCGATGCCGTTGGGGATGACGAGGGTCTTCGCGGGATCGGCGCCGTCCAGGAGCTGCGCCTGGCGGTTCCCCTCGAAGATGGTCGTGATGAGGTCGGCGTGGGCGTAGGTCAGGCGCGAGAGCCGGTTGAAGAGCCGGGCCCAGAGATCCTTGAAGAAGCCGGGGCCCAGCTGCAGGCTCATGGGCACCTGCCGCTGGACGTAGATCCACTCCGCCTGGTCGATCTCGATCCGGCGCTCGCGCGCGTAGATCCCGTGCTCGGTGAGGAGCATGGGCCGGCCGGTGCGCGCGCGGGTCATCGTCGCCAGCAGCCCCGCCCAGCCCGTGGAGACCGTGTGGTACACGGCGGCCTCGGGCACCTCCGCGCGCAGCAACCGGATGATCGGCAGGTGGGTGAAGCGCCAGGTCCAGAAGTAGTCCACGAAGGACATCTCCGGGGCGCGCTCCTCGTACAGCGCGCGCACGATCTGCCACGCGGGCTTGCCATAGAGGAACTCGTGGCCGGAGGGGCCGCGGCCGGGCGCAGGAGAGAAGTGCTCGAGAAGCTCGCCCAGCCCCGAGAGGTCGTCCTTGGGCGAGCGGTCGTGGAAGGCGCGGACCCGCTCCCAGACGGCCGCGGGCAGAGGATCCCCCGGGGCGGGCGGCTCGTCGCCGCCGTGTATGCCGACGTTGACGAGCCTGACCACGTTGGGGGGCAGCCGGTAGCGCCGCTCGGGCTCCTCCCCGGCCGTGGCGGAGATGTGGAAGATCGCGAAGCGGATGCCGGGCAGCGCGGTGAGGAGCTGGTGGATCCACGCCGAGACCCCGCCCGTCACGTAGGGATACGTGCCCTCGAGGATCAGACAAACATCTGGACGCTTGAACGTGGATGACTCCGCGTCTCGGCCTGGCCTCTTCGCCCCTCCGGGGCTCTGGTCGGCTCGCTTGAACGTGGATGACTCCGCGTCTCGGCCTGGCCTCTTCGCCCCTCCGGGGCTCATCGGGGCGGCGGTGCTGCGGGCGTGGTCTCGTCGGGGTGCTCGCCGGACCACCAGAGGAGCAGGTCGTCGCGGCGCCCGGCCGAGACGGCGGCCCGGGAAAGCGCCCGGAGGTCGCCCCAGCGCCCCCGCCTGAACAGGGCCTCGGCCACCACCAGGTCCGCCTCGGTGGAGGCCCCGCCAGCCAGCGCCCGGCGCCCCAGCGCCTCGGCCTCATCGAGACGGTCGAGAGCCAGGAGCACATGGGCCAGCGCCAGCGTCGCCCCGCGCGAGGCGGGCTCGCGCTCGAGGGCGCGGCCATAGGCGGCCTCGGCCTCGGAGAGCCAGTGGCGCTCCATCACGGGCTCCAGCAGCCGGCTCGCCTGATAGGCGCGGCAGGCGTTCCCCAGGGCGATCCAGGCCGCGGCCGATGCCTCCTCGCGCCGGGCGACCTGTCGCGCCCGGGCGATCTGCGCCGTGAGGCGCTCTTCCACCCTCAGGAGCGCCGTCGAGGCGGCGATCTGGATGTCCCGGTCCTCGCCGTGCACCGCCTCGCGCAGGAGCTCCACCGCCGCGCCGTCAGCGCGCCGCTCCAGCAACTCGACGGCCCAGCGCTGGGTCTTGGGATCGCCTCCCCGGATCACGTCGGCCAGCGGCTGCACCGAGAGCTGCTTCTGGATCCACTCGAACACACGCTCCAGCGACTCCGGGGGACGCTCGGGCCCGGGGAGTGCCGCCATCTCGGCGTGGATGCCGCTGTACAGCCCCCTGCCCGGGACGAGCCGGGCCGCGAGCTTCACCGCCGAGAGCCCGACGACCCCGACGATGGGCATGGACAGCACCAACGCGAAGGCCAGGAAGGGCTCGTCGGCCCGCGCCCGTCGGAACGCCAGCGCCGCCGCCAAGGCCGCGAGCAGGTGCGCGCCGGCCGCCGCCGGGAGCCAGGGCCCCGACAGCCCCGCGAGGCTGAGCACGGCGGCGGCCTCGGCGCCCCACGCCGCCCCGAGCCACAGGGCCCGCGCGGATCCGGCAGCGTGCTGGAGCGCGGACGAGGGTGATGACATCGCCGGCGGCGCTCAGGCCTCGTCGGCCGTGCGGGCCTCGTCGGGACGGCCTCCGTGACGGACGGGGAGGACGCGAACGGAGAACTCCAGCTCCCTGGCCTCGTCGGCGTACGGGGCGAAGTGGAAGCCCTGGATCTCCCGGACCAGCCGCTCGGACACGGCCTCGGCCGCCTCGGCCGTGGTCTCCGGCAGGATGACGGCAAAGGAGTCGTCGGTGGCGTAGCGGCAGATCAGGTCCACGTCCCTCAGCGTGCGCGAGAAGACCAGCGACAGCACCCGGCCCAGCTCGGTGCGCGGCCCCGGCCGCACCAGCTCGAGGTCGTGGATCCTGAAGACGAGCACTGCCAGCGGGCGGCCGTACCGCTCCGCCCGCACCCGCTCCTGCTCAAGCCGGCGCTGATAGTACCCGTAGGTGTAGGCGCCGACGATCTCGTCCTCGATGGTGCGCGCCCGGGTGCGCTGATGGGCTCGGGCGTTCTCGATGGCGCGGGCGGCCCAGTCGGCCACGAGCCGCAGCCGGTCGAGGGAGGCCGGCGTGAGCCGGAGGAACGGCAGGCGCGTCACCGTGAGACAGCCCAGCAGCCCGCCCGCCTGCCCGAGCAGCGGCGCCGCCATCAGCATTTCGGCCCCCCGGAGCTCCTCGAAGGAGGACACCAGCACGTAGTCGCGGACGCTCACGGGCCGACCGCGCCTCACCGCGAAGCCCGCGAGCCCCTCGTCGGGCCGGAGCTCGGCGCGCGGCGGCGCCGCCCCCTCGGCGGCGCGCAGGCGCAGCAGCTCGCCGTCGAGGAGGTAGAGCTGGCAGCCGTCGGCCTGGAGGAAGCGCCGGGCGGTCATGGCCACCGCGGGGTAGAGGCGCTCCACGTCCAGTGTCTCCATGGCGCTGGCCGCCGCGTACAGGTTGGAGAGCGAGGCGCTCTCGTCGGCGACCCGGCGCTCCAGCTCGTGCTTGGCCTCGGAGGCGGCGAGGAAGCGCACCGCCTGGTCGGCCAGCTCCCCCTCCAGCTCGCCGACGCGGGCGCGGAGCCCGCCCTCCTCGCGCCGCGTCTCCTCCCGGAGCGCCCCGAGCACGAAGCCCAGCGCCAGGAGGGACAGCGGCAGGACGTAGTTGCCCGGGGTGCGGAGGGTGCTGAGGCTCAGATCCTGAGCGCCCACCGCCCAGATCGTCACGGCCAGGCCCGCCGTCACCACCGCCGACATCATTCCGCCGCGGAACCCGTGGCGGCTGGCGACGATGGCGACGAGGAACAGGGCCGGGTTCGGATGGATGGAGAGGAAACCCAGGTCGTGGGGGAGCACAACCACGTTGACCGTGGCGAGCAGCGCGACCCCCGCCAGGAGCTCGAAGAGGTAGGCGTCGAGACGACTGACGGCGGCGCGCACCCGGCGCTTACCGCGCCCGGTCCCCGCCCAGAGCACCCGTGAGGTGCTGGGCCATGTCGCGGGCGATAGACTGGGTGAGGCGGGCCAGGCCGTCCTCTGCGAGCCAGTTGGAGCCGGAGCGGGCGAGGGTGGCGGTCCAGACCACCTCGCCTGTGGCCACCTGGACGATGCGGGCCGAGAGGCCGACGACCGGCGTCTCCGAGAGCCCGGGCTTGTAGCGGAACTCGGTAACCGTGCCGTGCATGACGTGGCTCGCCTGGAGGAGCCGGCCCACCCGCTGCGCCGGGGGCAGGCGTCCCGGCTCCCCGGGCTCCAGGTTCTCCCGACGGAGCACATCGGCCACCTCGCTGGGCTCCACGAGGGGGACCAGGCCTGTGGCCAGGAGCTCGGAGACGATCAGCTCGGTGGCGACCCCGCCGGCCCTGAGCGATGCGGTCTGGTTGTCGAAGGGCAGCACCGCCAGTCGCACGATGCGCGCGGCACCGGGCTTGACCCACTCCTGGGTGGCGGCGCCGCACGCGGCCAGCGCCAGGGCGGCGCAACCCGCGGCCAGGGCCCCGCCCCTGCGTGTCAGTCCGGCCACGGATCCGTCCCCTCGGGCTCTGTGGACACCAGGTTCAGTGGAGGAAGGTGAGGACACCGCTCACGCTCTCTTCCTTTCCGCCGACAGCGCCGCCTTCCGTGTTCCGAGTATAGAGCACGCGCAGGTCCACCCGAGGATGAATTCGCCAGCGGCCGTCGCCCGTGACCTCCCACGACGTGATGGCGCGGTGGAGATCGCGGCGGCCGATGGATCCGGCCTGCAGGCGGACACGCGGAAGGAGGTCGATCCCCACCAGGAGCCCGATGGCGGCCACGTCCTGGCGCCGGACGAAGCTCACGCGCTCGCGGAGTGGGCTTCCCACGGCGGGGCTGTACTCGGACAGGAAGAGCTGCGGGCTCAGGATCACCTGGACGGGGCCGCGCAGGAGCTCCGTGTCGGCGCGCGCCCCGAGGTCCCAGACGCGCCCGAGCCGCTCCCCGCTCACCCGGTACGAGCGGTGCTCGTAGTGGGCCCCCAGCGTGAGGCGCTCCACGAGACGGTGGTAGAGGTCGGCGGTGACGGGGTCGGTGGTCCCCCGGAGCGGGATGGCGACCACGGGGTTCGTGAGCAGCTCCCGCACGGCCACGTCCAGCGACACGGTGGTCGCCCGCTGGTCGTCGAAGGAGCCGCCCAGCCGGAGCGTCGTGCGCACGGTGTCCCGCCGGCGGGCCTCCTCGAGCCCGGCGCGCAGCGCCAGACGCGGGCCGATCCGGTAGCCGGCGAGCAGGAGCCCTGTCTGGACCTCCTCGGTGAACCCCGGAAGCCCGGGGATCGCGTCCTGGGTGTAGATGGCGTGGCGCGCTCCGGCCCGGAGCCACACGCGATCACCGAGCCAGCCCTTCCAGGCCACCTCCTCCGTGTGGTGGGTGGCTGCCAGCTGGAAGAGCGTGGCGTGAGACAGCTCCAGGCGCGAGGCATGGGCCAGGAGGATCTCGCGGTAGGCGCGGCGGAGGGCGTCATTGTCGGGGTCGCGCTCGGCGAGACCGGCGTACAGCGACAGCGCGCGCCGCCAGCGCCCGCTCCGGTGCTCGGCGTCGGCGAGATCGGCCGCGAGCCATGCATCTCCTGGCTCTTCCCGGGCGAGCGCCTCGAGCAGCGCGGCCGCCGCCCCCGGCTCGCCGCCCAGGAGGTGGAGCCGCGCGCGGAGCCGCCGCATCCTCACCGAGCCCGGCTCCTGCGCCAGGAGATCGCTGGCCTCGCCGAGGGACTCCCGGAGCAACCCGAAATCGGCCAGGGCCTCGGCGTATTCCTCCCGGAGCGCTCGATCCCCCGTCTGGGCCAGGAGGGCGCGGAAGGCGGCCAGCGCCTCCTGCGTCCGGCCGAGCCGCGCCAGGAGGCGCGCGCGCAGGAGCTCCGCCTGCGCGGGATCGGGAGCGAGCTCGCGAGCGATCTCCGGAGGGCCGGCCGCCCCTGGTTTGGCCGCCTCGTCGGCGGCGACGGTGCCGCTCCAGAGCAGGACGGCCAGCAGGACGGGCGCGGCCCTGAGGCTCACCGGGAGGACTTCTGCCCGGAGCGAGCCGGCAAGAGGCGCAGCGCCTTCTCGTACTCGGCGCGCGCGCGCACATCGTCGCGGGCGGCCGCGTAAAGCTCGCCCAGGAGGTAATGGACCTCGTAGTCGCCACCTCGCACCCGGGTGAAGCGCTCGAGGAGTCGGCGGGCGCCGGCCGGATCCCGGCCGCCCCACGCGGTGAGCTGTCCGGCGCGCTTGAGCCCCTCGGGGTCATCCGGCAGGAGCGCCAGGAGCGCGCGGTAGGCGCGCAGCGCGGCGTCCGTGCGGGACAGCCCGAGCCCGCGCCTGCCCACCTCGCGCAGCGCCTCGGCGTCTCCCGGCCGCGTCCGCGCCATCGCCTCCCACAGCCCGAACGCCCGCTCCGGCGCGCCGGTCCAGTCGAAGAGGCGCGACAGCGCCAGCCGTGATGCGGCGAGCGCCGGCTCGTCGAGGCGCCCCGGCTCACCTGCCAGGATGGCCTCGTACTCGGCGATGGCCTCGCGGTGGCGGCCGAGGTCGGTGAGGGCCTGAGCCACCCGCGTCCGGTACGGCAGCGTGGGGCCCGCAGCCGAGGCCAGCAGTCGGCGATGGGCGCGGAGCCCCTCGTCGAGGGCTCCGGCCTCGGCGGCGAGCAGCAGGTAGCGAAGCGCCAGGGCCTCGTCTCGCGGGTGGCGCTCCAGCATGGGGGCGAGGAGCGCCAGCGCCCGGTCGCGGCGACCCAGCCCCACCGCGGTGTCCACCGCCTGCGCGCGCAGCGCGTCGTCCTGAGGTCGGCGGGCGAGCAAGCGTTCGGCGACGCGCAGGAAATCGGCGGGCCGGTCCTGGAAGCGGTACAGCTCGGACAGGCGCAGGAACGAGGCCTCGGGCAGCGTGCCGGCGCGGTCGAGCCCCTCGTAGACGGCGATGGCCTCGCGCTCCAGGCCCGTCCACTCGTAGAGCTGCGCCAGACGCAGCGCGGGCTCGACGGCACCCGGGCTCTGCTCCGCCACCCGGCGCTGGCGCTGGATGGCCTCGGGGGTCCGGTTGGCCGCCACGAGGATGTCGGCCGCCTGCCGGGCATAGCCCACCTCTCCGGGATACTGCGCCGCAAGTGCATCCAGGGCGGCGACTGCCCTGTCTGTTTCCCCGGCCGCCTGCGCCGCCGCCACCACTCGCTCGCCCAGGGCGCGATCTCGTGGACGGGCGGCGAGCAGGCGCTCGAGCACGGCGAGGGCCTCCAGGGTTCGATCCGCGGTGAGGAGAAGCTCCGAGGCCTGCTCGATGTAGCGGAGATCCCCCGGGTGACGGGCCGCGAGCCGCTCGAGGGCCCTCAGCGCGCGATCCGTCTCCCCCGCCGCCTGGGCCGCCGCCGCGAGGCGCTCGCCGAGCGCGCGATCCTCCGGCCGCGAGTGCTGTGCGCGCTCCAGCGCGCCGAGGGCCAGGCGCGGCTGCCCCGTCCACTCGTAGAGCTGGACCAGGGCCAGCAGCGTGTCGGTGCGGCCCGGCGCCGCGGCGGTGGCGCGCTCGTAGTGCGGGATGGCCTCGCGGGCCCGGTCCTCCTGCACCAGCAGCCGGCCGAGAGCCACGAGCCGGTCATGGTCTCCGGGCCCGAGCGCCACCAGCTCGCGCTGCACCGGGATGGCCCTCGGCGCGTCTCCCTGCTCGCGGTAGATCTCGGCCAGCCGACGCCGCGCCGCTTCGTCGCGGGGGTCGGCCGCGCGGACCCGCTCGAGCTGGGCGATCTCCTCGCGGAGCGCGCTGCCGCCGGGGGGTGGCAGGAGCCGGTTCCGGGCCGCCGGGTCATTGGGCAAGAGACGCGCCACCGTCCTCCAGAGCGGCGCGGCACGGTCGCTGAGCCCCACCGAGTCGTAGATCTCGGCCAGCCTGCGCTGCGCCTCGGCATCGCCGGGCCGGCGGGCGGCGAAGGCCTCCACCACGGCGATGGCCTCCTCCTGGCGGTCGAGGATGCGCGCCACGGCCACCACGTCCTCGACCACCTGCGGATCCGAGGGGCGCAGCGCGAGGAGCTTGCGCAGGACGGCCAGCTCCTCCTCGTAGCGCCCCACCCAGCCGTAGAGCTTGAGCAGCCGCTGCAGGAGAGGCATGTCGCCAGCGTCGGCCTTGACGGTGAGGCGCTCCAGCGTCCTCAGCGCGCCGTCGGGGTCCTTGTTCCACTCGTACACGTCGGCAAGCCTCAGCAGGATCTGCTCCCGCTGCGGGAAGCGGCGCGCGGCGCTCTCGAGGGCCGCGATGTGCCGGTCGGCATCCCCCAGCGCCTCGTACACCGCCGCCAGTCCGAGCCATGTCTCGGGATCGCTCGGATCGCTCCTGAGCTGGCGCCTGAACTGCGCCCGGGCGCGCTCGTAGTCGCGCTGGGCGAGGTAGCCCCAGCCGAGATCGGTGCGCGAGGGAAAGGACAGCGCCAGGAGCGCCAGCACCCCGAGGGCCAAGGCCGCCAGCTTCCAGCGCTCGATCTTCACGGGCGGCGCCCCGGCGGCCGGCGGGCCGGCGGCGGGCTGGCGGGCTCCGCGCTCCCGGGGGCAGCGACGGTCACGGTCACTGGATCGGCGCTGCCGCAGCCAAGCGCCAGCCCGCCGCCGGCGCCGGCGCGGGCGGTGAGAGCGCGCCTCCCGCCGGCATCGGCCAGGGTGACGGCCAACTCGGCGCGGGGCGGCAGCCCGCCGAGCTCCACCGACTTGGCGCCGATCCCGTGAAGCGTCAGCGCGAGCCCCCGCCCGTCGCGCCTCCAACCCGACACGCGATGGCTGGCCGCGGCGAGATAGGGGCCGGCCGCCGGCCGCTCGGCCAGCACGATGGTCGCCTCGTCCGGCCCCTCCAGGTGCACGTAGAGCGAGCCCTGGTGCTGGCTCCAGCCGAGGACTCCTGCCGAGCGGCCGAGGTCCACCACCGCGGCCGTTCCGTCGAAGCGCACCGTGCGGAGCCCGCCGTGGTCGCGGATGCGCCACCCCTCGGCGGTGCGCGCGATCCGGGCTTGGCGGAAGCCCTCTACCATGGCCGCGTACTCGCTCGTGAACACCGGGGCGACGGGCTGGGCCAGCGCCCAGTCGTGGACGTGGCGCAGCGCCGCCAGCGAGGCCCGGCGCTCCCCCGAGTAGAAGTGGTAGTAGATGTTGATGGGGCTCACCCGGCGCGGCGCCTCGGTATTCCTGAACGTCTCCACCACGTGGCGGAAGCCGTAGAAGGGGCCCGTCCAGAGATTGGTGTAGAGGTTCTCGTTGGAGGCCGAGGTGTAGGTCTGCCAGTGGCGCCCCACCTGGCGCATGAGCGGGGCCAGCTTGGCGTACGACGGCCACTCCCGATCGAACATGGGGTCCCCGCCGTTGATGTTGGGCAGCCCCAGCCGCTCGAGGATGCGGAGCGGCTCCTCGGTGACGTTGGTGGCGCCCGACCACTGGAAGATGCGCACGCGCTTGCCCGGCGGGAGCAGCCGCTCCTCGATGTGCCGGACCGAGCCGGCCACCTCCGTGTCGACCGAGTACGGATGCCCCGGCGGGTTGAAGCTGCGCGTCCGCTTCTCCCAGTCCAGCGGATGGAAGAAGGAGTGGCTGCCGGCCTCCACGTTGGGCCGGGCCAGCATGGCACGGGCGAGAGCGAGGGTCTCCGGCGTCCCCAGCAGCGCCGGGTCCACCTCGGCCGCCACCACCGACACCGTGACGGGGATGGGGTAGCGCGAGAGGATCTCTTCCAGGACGATCTGTCCGCTGGTGGCGCCGGACCGCACCTCCGACGGGTTGCGCATTCCGTCGCCGTCGATGTGGCTGTAGAGGATGCGCCGGCCGTTGAGCGTGGTGACGTCAGGCCGGGGCCAGTCCGCGATGCCGAGCGCGGCCTCGAAGAAGGCGAACGGGTTGATCCACCACTGGGTGCCATACGGGGCCGGCGCCTGGTAGCGCACGTAGTCGTCCAGCGCCAGCCCGCCCCACGGTCCCGTGATGACCATGTGGCTGTCCGAGTCGGGGATGTCGCGCCGGGCCAGGGTGAGGTGCACGCGGTTGTCGCGCCGACTCGAGACGATCTGCTGGTAGTAGGGAAGCCCCGGCGAGAACTTCCGCTCGAACTCCATCACGTGTGGGTCCTTGTGGCGCAGCTGGATCACGCGCTGGTTGGCCGTCCAGTGGCCTCGCAGCTCGAGCCCGGAGGGCCCCAGCGCCGCCGAGACATCCTCCAGGTTCGGCGCCTGGAGCGTCCGCCGGTCGCGGAGCGCCCCCAGCGTCCCCAGGATCACGACCCGGCGCCCCGCCTTCATCTGCTGCCCGAGCCAGCGGAGATAGCCCAGCGGGTCGTCGATCTCGTCGGTCTGGTACCAGGTGATCACGGCCCGGAAGCGGGCCATGGTCGCCTCGTCCGGGAGCCCGCGGGCCACGTCGTGGTACTCCACCATCAGCCCGAGCCAGTTCAGCGGCATCTGGGCCCAGAGGTGCACCTCGTTGAGCGTGGCGTCCTTGGGGCGCTGGCCCTCGACGGCGTTGAAGGTCTCGTAGGACTTGTAGAGCGCCAGCACGCGGCGCGGCACTTCGCCGGAGGGCTCCGGGCCGACCGGCCGGGCGGCAGCCGCCGCCCCCGCGCGCGCGGCCCCGAGCCCAGCGGCGCCCGCCGCCAGCGCGCCCTTGAGGAGGCTGCGGCGCGAGACGGGGCGACTCACCGGGAGGCGCTCAGGGGGACGGCGGGCCAGCGCGCTGCGGGCGGACCTGTCCGGCTAGGCCCACGCGGCCAGAGCCTCCTGGCGGCTACCGTGGACGGCCATGGCCTTGCTGAGGCGGGTCAGCTCGAAGATGGCGCGCACGTCCTCCTGCAGCGCGCAGAGGCGCACGTCGCCGCCGGCGCCGCGGGCGTACTTCATGGCCGCCACGAGCGTCCCCATGCCGGAGGAGTCGATGTAGGAGACGGCCCCGAGGTCCACGACCAGTCTGGCCTGGCCCCCGGCGATGAGGTCGGCGAGGGTGCGCTTCAGGCGGTCGGCGGAGGCCATGTCGAGATCGCCCTTGGGGGCGACCGTCGTGATCTCGCCCGATCGCGTCACCTCGATGTCCATTCCAGCGCCCTCGACTCATCCGGCCACGCCGCCGTCTGGGGGGAACATCAGGTGCCCGCCGCGGGAGCGGCACGACCCGGACGATATTTTAGCAGCGTCCAGCGCGTTCCCCGCCCTCTTTCCGTCTCCCAGGAGAGCCGGTCGGCGATGCGCTGGACGAGATAGAGGCCGACGCCCCCCTCTGGCAGGGCATCCAGGTCCGGGGGAGCGTACTGCGCCGGGTCGAAGGGCTTGCCCCAGTCCTCCACGTGGAGCACGATGCCCTCCTCCGAGGCCTCGAGGGACACCTCGATGGGCTGCCCGCCCCGGCCCTCGTAGGAGTGGCGAATCGCGTTGGCGCAGAGCTCGCCCACGGCCAGGAGCAGGGCGGCACACTCCTCCCGCGGCAGCCCCGCAGCAGCCAGCGCCGGCCTGAGCCATTGCCGCAGGCGGGCCAGCTCGGCCGGCTCGCTGGTCATGGAGAAGGTGCTGGCCATCACTTCTCACTCGCCCGCCCAGACCCGGTGTTCTATCCCAGACCGCCGTCGACACGCGGCGCCGGGCGGGGCGGGGGGCCCGCCCGGCGGAACACGCCGCGTAGCCACCCGCGAGCCCGTCTCGGGAGGAGCCACGAGATGAAGGTCT
>Ga0156334_1138_pt2 | contig 13875 bp, 13 predicted proteins | sample RifCSPlowO2_12_FD_107982 | JGI IMG/M metagenome (GOLD analysis project Ga0156334, IMG submission 107982) | Candidatus Rokubacteria bacterium RIFCSPLOWO2_12_FULL_71_19
TGTAGGAGCGCTACCTCATCACCACCCCGCCGCAGCGCATCGCCGCGCACCTGCGGCTCGTGGAGCGGCTCGAGGAGGACGGGGCGGCGACGGAGCTGTTCCACCACCAGGATCTCGGCTCCTCCGAGCTGGTCCTCGCCACGCGGGACGTGCCCGGGCTCTTCTCGCTCATCGCGGGCACGCTGGCCTCCGAGGGGATCAACATCCTCTCCGCGCAGATCCACACCCGGGCCGACGGGATCGCGCTGGACACCTTCCAGGTCAACGACCCGTTCGGCGGCACGGTGACGGAGGATGCGCGGTGGCGCCGCACGCTGGATTCCCTCCACCGCGTGCTGCGGGGCGAGCAGGCGGTGGAGGATCTCCTGGCGGCGCGCCGCGCCGCGCGCCGGGCCGAGGAGCCCGTGCCCGGACCACCCAAGGTCTCGGTGGACAACCACCTCTCGGACACGCACACAGTGGTGGAGGTCAAGTGCCCCGATCGCGTGGGCCTCCTCTACCTCGTCACCCGCACCTTCGCCGCGCTCGGGCTCGACATCGGCAGCGCGCGCATCGCCACGGAGATCGACCAGGCCTACGACACCTTCTACGTCGCCGACCGGCAGGGACGCCGCATCGAGGATCCGGCCGCCATGGACCGGCTCCGGGAGGCCCTCGAGGATGCGCTGCTCACACCCCTGTAGCGCGGCGGCGAGATGCTGAGCCAGTACAAGCGGCGCATCCAGGGCGTCGGCGATCCCGTGGCCCGCCTGCTCCTGCGGGCGCGCATGAGACCCAATCACCTCACCATCGTCGGGCTCGGCGTGTCCTGTCTCGCGGCCTGGGCCTTCGCCGAGGGACGGCTCCGGCTCGCCGCGGTGCTCCTGGCGCTGTCCGGGCTCTTCGACTTCTTCGACGGCTCGCTGGCCCGGATGGCGGGGCAGGAGTCCTTCTTCGGCGCCTTTCTCGACTCTGTCGTGGACCGCTACTCCGACCTCGTGGTGCTGCTGGGAATCCTGGTGCTCGCCCAGCGCGCGGGGGACGGGGTCGGCAGCGCCTTCACCATGGCGGGTCTGGTGGGGACCGTGATGGTGAGCTACACCAAGGCGCGCGCCCAGTCCATCGGCATCGCCTGCGAGATCGGCATCATGGAGCGGCCGGAGCGCCTCATTCTGCTCATCGCGGGCGCCCTCTCGAACCTCCTGGTCCCCGCCATGGCGCTCCTCGCCGCGCTCACCCACCTCACGGCGCTGCAGCGCATCCTCTACACGCGCCGGGCCGCCCGGGCCGCCTCCGTCCGCGACCTCACGCGGTAGGAGGCGCGGGACCGGGAGGGAGCAGGGGATGCGGCTCATCGACTTCTTCGACCGCGGGGCGGCGCTCTGGCCCCACCGGGACTTCCTGGTGGACGACGCGGGCCGCTTCACGTACCGCGAGGCGCACGAGCTCAGCGCCCATCTCCCGACGCGGAAGCCTCCCGTCCATCTGGTGGCGGCGCCGCTGACCCATGCCGCCGGCGGGCACGTGCTCTGGCTCATGCCGGTTGGCGGCACCAACGTCATCATGAGGCGGACCGCAAGAAGGACATGGTCATCTCCGGCGGCTTCAACGTCTACCCGCGCGAGGTGGAGGAAGTGCTCTGGTCCCACCCGGCGGTGCAGGACTGCGCCGTGGTCGGCGTCCCCGATGAGAAGTGGGGCGAGGCGCTCAAGGCGGTGGTGGAGCTCAAGCCGGGTCGGAGCGTGGAGCCGGCGGAGCTGATCGCGCTCTGCCGGGAGCGCCTGGGCGGGGTCAAGACGCCCAAGAGCGTCGAGTTCTGGGAGGCCCTGCCCCGGAGCCCCGCCGGCAAGGTGAAGCGGCGTGAGATCCGGGAGCGGTACTGGGCAGGCCGCGAGCGCAGCATCTAGGAGGAAGCCATGGAGAAGAAGGACACCGACGCGGAGAAGATCGAGCGGCGCTGGCGGAAGATCCAGCAGCACCTGGGCTTCGACGAGCAGGAGCTGGCGACGTTCCGCTCCAAGCCCAGCCACGTTAAGGCCATGGAGCGGGCGCCGAAGTTCTCCACGCATGTCATGCGCGTGGAGATCGTCGAGGCGGAGCATTGCGGGGCCGGCTACAAGGTCGGCGACACCTTCCTGGTGGACGGAGACGGCTGCCTCGTGCCCGGCCAGAGCCCGCCCCGGATCTGCGTGGCCGCCATGTGGTCGCTGAAGCCGCTGGTGGACCGCATGTGGGAGGCCTTCCTCAACGACACCACCGAGATCCTCCACGACTCGATCCACTGCCCGGACGTGGGCGTGGACAAGGGCGGCGCAGGGCGGATCCTCATGCGGATCCGCGCCGTGCCGAAGAAGGACGTCGGGCTCTGATGATCCTGGACCGCTTCGGCGTGGACGGCCGGGTCGCCATCGTGACGGGCGGCGGCACCGGGCTCGGCCGGGCCATGGCGCTGGCGCTGGCGCGCGCGGGGGCCGATGTCGTCGTCGCGGCGCGCACCCCCGGCCCCCTCGAGCGCGTGGCGGGAGAGATCGAGGCGCTGGGCCGGCGGGCGCTCGCCCTCCCCACGGACGTGACCGACTCTGCCCAGGTGGACAGGCTCGTGGCGCGGACCGTGGAGGCCCTCGGCGCCGTGGACATCCTCGTCAACAACGCGGGCATCGCGCGCGGCATCGAACCCTCCCCGCGGGATGCGACGCCCAGCGGGCCGCCGCTCGTCTGGGAGCTGGACGACCGGCGCTGGCGCGAGGCCCTGGACGTGAACCTCTCGAGCGTCTTCTATGCCTGCCGCGCCGTGGCCCGCCACATGCTCGCCCGCCGGCGGGGGAAGATCATCAACATCGCCTCCACCGCGGGGCTGCGCGCCGCCCCGGGGTTCATCACCTACTGCTCGGCCAAGGGGGGCGTGATCATGCTGACCCGGTCGCTGGCCACCGCGTGGGCCCGCGACAATGTCCAGGTCAACGCCATCGCCCCCGGCGTCTTCACGCTGGGCGAGGACCTCCCCAGCCCCGAGGTCATCACGGGCCAGGCGCGCTACGTGCCCATGGGGCGCTGCGGGGAGGCGGAGGAGATCGGACCGCTGGCGGTGTATCTGGCCTCGCCGGCCTCTGACTACGTGACGGGCGCCTGCTTCGTCGCCGACGGGGGCAGGCTCGCGACCTTCGCCCCCACGGGCCAGTGGCTCGGCCCGGCGGCGGTGGCCCCGGGCGGCCAACCATGATCCTGCCCGAGCTGAGGCTCGACGGCCGCCCGGTCCTCGTGGTGGGCCGGGGCCGGCATCACCTCGACGCGCTGGCAGCCGCCCTCGGCGAGGCCGGGGCCTCGGTGGCCCTGGCCGGGCCCGACGGGGCGGCGCTGGCACGCGCCGCCGCTGCGGGGAGGGCGGCCGGCGCCCGGGCCCTGGCGCTGCCGACTGACCTCGACCTGCGCTCGAGCGTGGAAGAAACGGTGGCGCGGGTCGAGAGCGAGCTGGGTCCGCTGGAGGTGCTGGTGACGGATCTCGACGCCGGGGCGGGCCGGCCCGCCCTCGAGATCGGCGAGGAGGAGTGGGCCGCGGCGCTCGGGGCCCACCTCGCGGCGGTGTTCCGCTGCTGCCGGGCCGCCGCGGCCCGGATGCTGCCGCGCGGGCGCGGGCGCATCGTCACCGTGGTCTCGGCGCTGGCCGTTCACGGGATGCCGGGCGGGGCGGCCTACGGCGCGAGCATGGCCGGCGTCGTGGGGCTCGTGCGGGCGCTGGCGCTGGAGTGGGCGGCGCGGAATATCAGCGTCAACGCCGTGGCCATGGGCTGGATGGAGGGCGAGCCGGATGCGGCGCCTGGGGATTCCATCGAGCGCTACATCCCGGCGCGGCGGCGCGCGCGGGCCGAGGACCTGGCGGCGGCGGTGCTGTTCCTCGCCGGGGACGGGGCCTCCTACGTGACGGGTCACGTTCACATGGTGGACGGCGGAGTGCACGCCAGAGGCTGAGGGCTCGCGCCCCGGAGCGGGCGCCCGAGCGGCGGGGAGGGGGAATGGCCTACGAGACGATCCTGTACGAGACGACCGGCGCGGTGGCCCGGCTCACGCTGAACCGGCCCCAGGTCATGAACGCGCTGGACCGGACGATGTTCACCGAGATCGGCCTGGCGCTGGACGGCGCGGAGCGGGACGACGCGGTCCGCGCCGTGGTCGTCACCGGGGCCGGCCGGGCCTTCTGCGCCGGCGTGGATCTCAGGTGGGCCCAGGCGGAGCTCAGGGATGCCCGTGCCCAGGAGGAGTTCATCCGCTTCGCCAACAGCATGCTCCTGGACAAGATCGAGGGGCTCGCCAAGCCGGTGATCCTCGCCGTCAACGGCGTGGCGCTGGCCGGAGGCTTCGAGATGGTCCTGGCCGCGGACTTCGCCCTCGCGGCCGAGGATGCCCTGATCGGCGACCAGCACATGAGGTACGGCCTCATCGGCGCCGGGGGAGCGCCGTACCGCCTGCCCCTCGTGGTGGGCCTCAGGAAGGCCAAGGAGCTGATCCTGACCGGCCGCCCGGTCACGGGGAGGGAGGCGGAACGGCTCGGCCTGGTGAACCGGGCGGTGCCGCTCGGCGAGCTGCCGGCGGCCGTGGACGCGCTCTGCGCCGAGCTGGTGGACAAGAGCCCGGTGACTATGCGGCTGTCCAAGCGGCTCCTCAATCGCGCCGCCATGGTGGATCTCGAGGCGCGGCTCGAGATGGCGATCATGGCGGCCGCGGTGAACGGCGCATCCGAGGATTACCGGGAAGGTCTCAGGGCATTTGCCGAGAAGCGAAAACCCGTCTACACGGGCCGCTGATGACTCCCGCGGAATCCCATGACCGCCAGCTCCCGGACCTGGCGGGCGGGCCGGTGCAGCGATTCGACTATCCCGCCGTGGGACGAGTCACGGCCGGCGTCCCCTGCGTCGAAGCAGTGCCCGAGGAGGTCGAGCGGCTTGGAGCCCGCCGCGCGCTCCTGTTCGTGAGCGCCTCCCTGGAGCGGCGGACGGGCATCGCGGAGGCGCTGGGCCGGGCGCTGGGGGCGCGGTACGCGGGCATGGTCGCGAGCCAATCGGCCCATATCACGGACGCCATCGTGCTGGAAGCCGCCGGGCGGCTCCGCGGCTGCGATGCCGATCTGGCCGTGGTGGTGGGCGGCGGCGCTCTCGTCGACACGGTGAAGATGGCCGTGCTGGCGGTGACCCACGAGGTGCGGGAGGCCTCGCAGCTGGCACCACTGCGGCTCAGCTTCGAGGGGGAGGGCGGCCCGAAGAGCCCCTGTCGCCTCGAGCCGCGACTGCGCCAGCTCGTGGTGCCGACCACGCTCACCGGCGCGGAGTGGAGCGACCTCACCGGCTCCGCGGAGAGGCCCGAGGCGCCCAAGCGCTATTACTCGGCCCAGAGGCTCGGCGCGCTCAGCGTGGTCTACGATCCGTGGCTGGCCGTGCACACGCCGCTCCCGCTCTGGCTCAGCTCCGGGATGCGCGCCGTGGACCATGCGGTGGAGGGCATCTGCTCGGTGGCGCCGGCGGCGCTCATGGAGGCAGCCGGCGTCGGGGCGCTCAGGCTCCTGGGGCAGGCGCTGCCCCGCTGCCGCGAGGCCCCGGAGGACGTGGCGGCGCGGGCGGCCTGCCAGCGCGGGGCGTGGCTGGCGGCCACGGGCATGGGCCGCGTGCGCGTCGGGGCCAGCCACGGCCTCGGCCATCTCCTGGCTGGCCTCGCGGGCGTCCCCCATGGCCTCACCTCGGCCCTGCTCCTGCCCTCGGTGCTGCGCTTCAACCGCGCGGTGAACGCCGACAGGCAGGCGCTCTGCGCCGAGGCGCTGGGCGCCGAGGACGCGGCGGACGCCGTCGCCTCGCTGGTCGAGCGTCTCGGTCTCCGCCAGCCCCTCGCCGATCTCCGCCTCTCGGCGGAACGTCTCCGCCCCGTGGCCGAGGCGGCCCCCGGGCACTTCCTCGTTCGCAGCAATCCTCGCCCCATACGGCAGGCAGCCGACGCCATGGCCATCCTCGAGGACGCCCTGCGCGCGCTCCCGCCCCCCGCCTGACCGGCCGCCGGGCCCGGGGAGTCCCGTCGCGGCCCGCCGGGGGTACACTGGACTCATGTGGGGGGGGCTCGCGGTGGTCGCCGTCGCGGTGCTGGTGGGTCTCGGCCACGGCGGCGCCGTGGCGGCAGGCCATGCGGTCCCGGCGGGGCCTCAGACCGCCGCGCCGGTGAGGCTCAGCCCGGAGTGGCGGGGGCGGCTGGCCTCCGCGCTGGCGCAGCACCGGAACGGGGATGCGCGAGCGGCGGCCCACGGCTTCGCCAACATCGCCGCGGCGCGCACCCCCATCCCCGAGTACGCGCTGCTGCTCCAGGCCGAGGCGCTGTCCCGGCTCGGGGACCCTGCGGGCGCCAGGGAGGCGGCCCTCCGCGCGGCGGAGAAGGCCGGCGACGGGCCGCTCCTGGACGACGCGCTCCTGCTGGCGGCGCGCGAGGCAGCCCGAGCGGGAGACGACGCGGGGGCGGCGCTCCACTACCGCCGCTTCCTCGACCGCTATCCCGAACATGCCGAGAGCGCGGGGGCGCGGTACGCCCTGGCCCAGGCGCTCCTGGCCACGGGCCAGCCGGCCGAGGCGCTGCGCTTCCTCCGCGCGGTCTGGATCGGCGCGCCGGCCTCGCCTCACGCCGACCCCGCGCAGAAGCAGGAGCGGCTCCTGGCCGATCGCGGCGCGGCGGTGCCCCCCGTGACGGCACGGGAGCGGCTCGAGCGGGCCGAGCGCCTGCTCGCGGCGGGACTGGCAGGGACGGCCCGCGCCGAGGCCGAGGCGTTCCTGGCTGACGGCGCGGCGGGCGACCCGGCGCTGCGCGCGCTCCGCGTGGTGGCCGAGGCCGCGCGGCGTACGGGGCGCGCCGACGATGCGCTCAGAGCGGTGGACCGGGCGCTGTCACTGGCCGAAGCGGTGAGGAGGCCCCCGTGGCTGCTCGAGCGGGCGCGGCTCTTGCCGCGCTCGCGGCCCGCGGCCATCGCCGCCTTGGATCTCCTGGTTCGCGATCATCCCCAGAGCCCGGAGGCCCCGGAGGCCCTGCTCCTGAAGGCGCAGCTTCTGGAGGTCGCGGCGCCGACAGCCGAAGCCGAGGCGGTGTACCGCCGGCTGGCCGCCGAGTACCCGGACGCGGAGGAGGCGGGGCGCGCGCTCTGGCGGCTCGGCTGGCTCGCCTGGCTCCGCGGCAGCCTCCAGGAGGCGGCCCAGCGCTGGGGGCGTCTCTCCGCCGTGCGCGGAGGAGCGAATTACCGGGAGGCCGGGGGCTACTGGATGGGCCGCGCCCGGGAGGAGCGGGGAGACGCGGAGGAGGCCGCAAGGCAGTGGGCGGCGCTGGCGGCGAGCGCGCCGCGGAGTTACTACGGCCTGCTGGCCTCGCGGCTGCTGACGCGGCGGCCCGTCGCGGCGCCGGCGGAGGGGGCGCGTCGAGCCCTGTCCTTTCCCGCCGATCCGCTGGATCAGCTCCGCGCCGAGCCGCGCTACGCCAAGGTCGAGGCCTTGCGGGCCGTGGGCCTCTCGGACTGGGCCGACGGCGAGATGGAGGAGCTGGCGCGGCGGGCCGCCGGAGAACCGGTGCGGCTCTTCGCCATCTCCGCCGCCTACGTCGAGGACGCGCGGTACCACCTCGCGCTCCGGATCCTGCGTCGCGACTTCCTGGGGCTGGCCCGGGCAGGACACGCCTGGCTGCCGCGCGCGTTCTGGGAGATGTTCTATCCGCTGGGATGGCGGGTCGAGCTCACCGGCGCCGCCTCCCGCGCCGCCCTCGACCCTCTCTTCGTCGCCGCGGTGGTGAGGGAGGAGTCCTCCTTCAACCCGCGGGCGCGCTCGCGCGTGGGCGCCCGCGGCCTCATGCAGCTCATGCCCGAGACGGCGCGTCCCATGGCGCGGCAGCGGGGGCTCGCCTTCCAGGACGGCGAGGTGCTGGAGGAGCCCGGCCCGAACCTCGAGCTGGGGACGGCCTTCCTGGCCGGCCTTCTCCGCGAGTTCGGCGAGCCGCGCCTGGCCATCGCCGCCTACAACGCCGGCCCCACGCGGGTGCGGGAGTGGTGGGCCGCGCGACGCGGGAACGACGTCGAGGTCTGGGTCGAGCACATCCCGTTCAACGAGACGCGGGCCTTCGTCAAGCGGGTGATGCTGTCCTGGGAGGAGTACCGCCGTCTCTACGGCCCGCCCGCCCGTGATTGATCCGGCCGGGAGGCTCCGGCCGGCCGGGCTCGGGCGGCGATGGGCCGCTGGCCTCCTCGATGCCCTGATCGGTCTCGGCGGCGTCGCCCTCTGCGCCATGTGGCTTCTGCTGGCGCTCTGGGCGATCCGCGGGCTCAGGCGGGACGCGCTGGAGGCGCTGCTGCTGCTCGGGGCGCTGCTCGCCCTCGGCGTCACGCTCCATGTGGTGTACCACGTCGTCTTCGTGGGCGGCTGCGGCCAGACGCCAGGGCAGATGGCGCTGGGGATCGCGGTGGTGCGCGGCCATGGCGCCAGGGCCGGGTACGGCCGCGCGCTGCTCCGCATGCTCGGCGGGCTGCTCGACGCGCTGGCGCTCTGGCTCCCCTCGGCAGTGCTGCTGCTGGGGCCAGAGCGGCGGGGTCTCGCCGACAGGCTCGCGGGGACGCGGGTGGTGCTACTTCGCCGGGCCGGCGCTGGCGACGGGAGTCAGGGGCGCCTCCAGCGGCTCGAGGGCGGCCAGCCGATCGTCGAGCGAGGGGTGGCTGGCCAGTAGCCCGCCCAGGTCTTCCTTGGGCTTGGGGCTTGCGGAGGCGATGGAGGACAGCGCCAGCGCGAGGCTTCGCCGGGGCGCCGCATGTCCCATCGCGCGCAGGATCTCCACAGCCTTGCGATCGGCCTCGAGCTCCTGGCGCCCGGAGAAGGCCCTCACGGCGATGGGGTTGGCCACGAAGTCCAGCAGGCTCAAGCCGGGAGCGACGATGCCGAGCAGGGTGAAGCCCGCGCTGATGGACAGGGAGAGCGCCCGCCGCGCGCCGATGTGGCCCAGCACCTCATGCGCCACCTCGTGCGCCACCACCGCCTCGACGACGGGCAAGGGCTGCGCGGCCAGCCCATCGGTGAAGTAAAAGGTGGCCTCCTAGTAGCTGAAGGCCGCGGCCACGGGCGTCTTCACGAAGGCGAAGGAATAGCGGGCCGGGTCGTCGCCGGCCGCCGCCGCCGCGCGGTGCAGCACCCCGGAGAGGCGGCCGGTCGCGGGATCGCTCGGCAGCGGGTAATAGGCGCCGGGCGGCACGAGGGAGCAGCCGGCGAGGAGCACGGCGAGAATCAGTGCCGCAGCGAGAGTTCGGGTCTTCATGGAGTCCCCGGGCGAGTGGCTTCCAGCATAGGCATATCTCCGCCCGTCGCCCTCAAGAAAAGCGACGCCCCCGGACTGCCTGACGCGGCGCACGATTGGGAGGGGCCGTGACAGCAGGGGCTTGGGGGGGCTGGTACACTTTGGCCCCACAGGAGGGCATCCCATGCTGATCAAGCGCGGCGGCGGATTCAAGGCCTCGGAGATCACGGACCCCCGGCTCTATCTCCACCGGCGGGCGTTCATGGCCGGGACCGCGGCGCTCGTGCTGGCGCCGGGCGGCACGATGGCGGCGCCACCCGCGGGACAGGCCCTCAAGGCCTCGCGCAACGCGGCGCTGAGCGTGTCCGAGCCCCCCACGGCCTTCGAGAGCGCGACCACCTACAACAACTTCTACGAGTTCGGCGTCGAGAAGGAGGATCCCGCGCGCCTGGCCGCCTCGCTCCGGCCTCGACCGTGGACGGTGCAGGTGGACGGGCTCGTGGCCCGGCCCCGGCGGCTCGACATCGAGGAGATCCTGCGTCTGGCCCCGCTGGAGGAGCGCGTGTACGCGCTGCGCTGCGTCGAGGGCTGGTCCATGGTCATCCCGTGGATCGGCTACCCGCTCTCCGCGCTGCTCAGGCGAGTCGAGCCCACGAGCCAGGCGCGCTTCGTGGAGTTCGCCACGCTGCATGACCCCGAGCAATTCCCCGGTCAGCGCAAGGGGCTCCTGAGCTTCGGAGGGCTGGACTGGCCCTATGTCGAGGCGCTCCGCCTGGACGAGGCCCTGAACCCGCTGACGCTCCTCACGGTGGGCATGTACGGGCAGGTGCTGCCGAACCAGAACGGCGCGCCCGTCCGCGTCGTGGTCCCGTGGAAGTACGGCTTCAAGAGCGCCAAGAGCATCGTGCGCATCCGCCTCGTGGCGGAGCAGCCGAAGACGGCGTGGGAGAAGGCCGCGCCCCAGGAGTACGGCTTCTACTCCAACGTCAACCCGGCCGTGGATCACCCGCGCTGGAGCCAGGCCACGGAGCGGCGCATCGGCGAGTTCCGCCGGAGGAAAACCCTGCCGTTCAACGGCTACGCGGACCAGGTGGCCGGGCTCTACGCCGGCATGGACCTCAAGAAGCACTATTAGCGGGATGGCGCGGCGGACCCGGGTCCTGCTGAAGGCGGGCGTCTGGGCGGTAGGGCTCGGGCCCATCGCCTTTCTCCTCTGGCGCGCCTGGGCGGGCAGCCTCACGGCCAATCCCATCAGCTTCGTCACCAACACCCTGGGGGACTGGACGCTCAGGCTCCTCCTGGCCTGCCTTGCCATGACGCCGCTCAGGATCCTCTCCGGCTGGGCGTGGCCCGTCTCGCTCCGGCGGCTGCTGGGACTCTTCGCCTTCGTGTACGCGGCAATTCACTTCTCGGTGTGGATCGTCCTCGACCATTTCTTCGACTGGGGCACCATGGGGGCCGACATCGTCAAGCGCCCGTACGTCACGGTGGGGATGCTGGCGCTCACGCTGCTCGTGCCGCTGGCGGCCACCTCCACGGCGGGCATGATCAGGCGGCTGGGCTCCCGGGCGTGGCGGCGCCTTCACGCGCTGGTCTACGCGATCGGCGTCCTCGCCGTGCTCCACTACCTCTGGCTCGCCAAGAAGGGCGTGCAGGATCCCTACTGGTACGCGGCGGCGCTCGCGCTCTTGCTCGGCGTGAGGCTCTGGGACAGGGTGCGGCGACTCGCTGCCCGCCGGCGCGCGCCGCTCGGCGAAGCCGCCCTGGCAGTGGAGCCCGTGGGGCGGTCTCGCTCGAGCACCTGATCCCCCGGGACCCCTCAGAGAGAGCAGAGCCCCTCGGCCACGATCGGTAGTACAATCGGCCTACTTGCACTCACCAGCAACGGGCCACTGTCGGCACGCGCCTCCCGCGAGGACGCGCGGGGAGGGGGGGGCAGGTGAGGCTACCTCGTTTGGCACTCCACCGGAACATCCAGGCCATCCGCCGGCTCGGCCTGCCGCTCGCTACCCTGCTGGCTTTTTCCGGCTGGACGGCGGCCGCGCCGACGCCCGTCCGCGCCCAGGACGCCGCCCCGCGCCTGCTCGCGGGCCACACCCACGAGGTCTTCGCCCTGGCCTTCTCACCCGCGGGCCGCATGCTCGCCTCCGGGGGCGGCGATCAGACGATCCGGCTCTGGGAGCCGGACACCGGTCGCGACCTGCGCATCCTGCGCGGCCACACGGGTCCCGTGCGGGCGCTGGCCTTCTCGCCCGATGGGCGGCTCCTCGCCTCCGGGAGCGGGGATGCGACCATCCGACTCTGGGACGTCGCCTCGGGCAAGGAGACCCGGGCGCTCTCCACGCCCTTCGGGGCCATCCGCGGTCTGGCCTTCTCGTCAGACGGCAGCCTCGTCGCCAGTGGCGGCGAGGACGGCAGCGTCAGGATCTGGGACCTCCGCGCGGGGCGAGAGATCCGCTCGATGCGGAGCCGCTTCGGCATCGTCTTCGCCGTGGCCTTCGCGGCTGACGGCCGGACGCTCGTCACGGGCGGGAGCGACGCCCAGGCCCGTCTGTGGGATTCGGCCACGGGCGGCCAGCGCGTGGCCTTCACGGGGCACGGGGGCGCGGTGCTTGCTCTGGCGCTGTCGCCCGATGGGTCGCTGCTGGCCACGGGGTCCGCCGACCGGACCGTCCGCCTGTGGGATGTGCCGAGCGGCCGCGTGCTGCGCGTGCTCTCGGGCCATGCGGGAGAGGTGCAGTCGGTGGCCTTCTCCGCCGACGGCAGAGGCCTGGTCTCGGCCAGCGCCGATGGCACGGTGCGCCTCTGGGACGTGGCCACGGGGACGGAGCGCACCACGCTCGCCGGCCACAAGGGGCCGGTGTGGGCGCTGGCGGTGTCGCCGGACGGCGCCCTCGTGGCCTCGGGCGGGCGGGACCGCGCCGTGCTGCTGCGTCCCCCCGTGGCGCCCACCCTGGGCCCGGCGCTCGCCGAGAAGATCAGGCGGCGGGGGGACGAGATTGGCCCGGCGCCCTCGCCGCCGCCTCTCGCCGAGGCGGAGCTGTCGATCCGCCCCGTGGAGGCCGCGGCGGGGAGCGAGCTGACGCTGGCAGTCAAGGTGACCAACAAGGGGAAGGGCCCGCTCTACCGCCTCCAGGGCAGGACGCGGAGCGAGGACGCCGCGCTGGACGGGCACCTCTTCTACCTCGGGAGGATCGAGGGCGGGAAGAGCGCCGAGGACACGGTCGCGCTCCGGATCCCGCGGGACCGGGGGGACGCCGCCGTCCCCATGCGCGTCGAGTTCCAGGAGTACAACGGCTTCGCCCCCGATCCCCTCAAGGCGATGATCGCCATCCGGGGCGCGGCGCGCCCGCGCTTCGCCTACACCTACCAGATCATGGACGACGGCAGCGGCGGCTCCGTCGGCAACGGCGACGGGCGCATCCAGAAGGGCGAGGCGGTGGACCTCCTGCTCACGCTCCGCAACGTGGGCCCAGTGCCCGCGCGCGACACGCGTGCGGAGGTCACGAGCGCGGTGACCCAGGGGCTCGCCATCACCAGCGGCACGGCGACCCTGGGCGTGCTCGCGCCCGAGGAGACCAAGACGGCCCGGGTGACCCTCGCCGTGCGGCGCGACCTCGGGGAGGCGCAGATCCCGCTCCGGCTGCTCATCCGCGAGACGGGCATGAACGCCATGCTGAGCGAGGAGATCCGGCTCCCCGTGGACAGCCGGCCGCCGCCGCAGATCGTGGTCACCAACAAGCTCGTCACCGTCAAGGACGCCTCCGCCAAGGTGCATGGCGGCGCCGGCGCGGAGACGGCGGTCATCGCCTCGGCGGGCAAGGACCAGCAGCTGGCCGTGACGGGCGAGCTGGGGGACTGGTACCGGATCCAGATCTCGGAGCAGGAGACCGGCTGGATCGCCAGGCGCGACGTGGCGGAGACGGCCGTGAGCGCCAAGGGGGAGATGGCGGTGCCGATGGTGCGCGGCCCGGCCGTGGGGCGCGTCATCCAGAACGCCCCCCCGGTGATCGCGCTGGCCGCGCCCCCCGACGGCGCCCAGGTCGCGGCGGACCGGGTCCAGCTCATCGGCGCCGTGGCCAGCGGCAAGGGCGTGGCCTGGGTGGACGTGAAGGTGAACGGCCAGGTGCTGGCGCGCCGGCAGGGGCGCGGCATGTCCGGTCCCGTGACGGAGAGCGAGAACCTCGAGCTCTCCGAGCGCGTGATGCTCAGGGAGGGCCGGAACGAGATCGTCGTCACCGCCTACGACCGGGACAACCTCGCCACGACCCGGACGGTGATCATCACGCGCGCGGTGGAGCGCGGCAAGATCCACGCCGTGGTCATTGGCATCTCGAAGTACAAGGGCATCCGATCGCTGCGCTTCGCCGACCGGGACGCGGCGGCCTTTGCCGACTACCTGCGGACCAACGTGGGTGTGCCGCAGGAGAACATCACGCTCCTGCTCAACGACCAGGCCACGCTGGTCAGGATCAAGAGCGTGCTCGGCACCGACCTCAAGCGCAAGGCCTCGCAGCAAGATACCGTGATCATCTACTACGCCGGCCACGGCGCCCCCGAGACGGACGCCACCAGCCAGGACGAGGACGGGCTCGAGAAGTACATCGTTCCCTA
>Ga0156334_1337_pt1 | contig 13657 bp, 10 predicted proteins | sample RifCSPlowO2_12_FD_107982 | JGI IMG/M metagenome (GOLD analysis project Ga0156334, IMG submission 107982) | Candidatus Rokubacteria bacterium RIFCSPLOWO2_12_FULL_71_19
ATCTTGATGACCTTGCCGGTGCGGGGGTTGCGGCCGTCACGCTCGGCCCGCCGGCTGACCATGAACGTGCCGAAGCCGCCGATGGTGACGCGCCTGCCCTTCTTGAGCGACTCGAAGACGGCGTCGAGGAAGGCGTTGAGCGCACGCTCCGAGGAGACCTTGGACCCACCCGAGGCCTTCGCCATGACCGCGACCAGCTCCGACCGTGTCATGCCATCATCTACCCGAGCGGAGCGACCGAAGTCAAGCGGTCAGCTGCTGCACCGCGCGGAGCAGGGCGTCCGCGCTGAACGGCTTCTCGAGAACCGGCACGCCCGCCTCCTCCAGGAACTTCCACGCCTGCGGATTCGCCGTGTCCCCCGTGATGAAGAGGAAGCGCCGCGCCAGCTCGCGCCGCTCGGCGGCGACGGCCCGGTAGAAGTCCTCGCCGCTGCCCTCGGCCATGCGCATGTCGGAGATGACCAGGTCGTAGCGGCCGCCGCGCACGCGCTCGAGCGCGGCCCGTCCGCCGCCGCACACGTCCACCTCCCACCCGCTCTGCCGGAGCAGTGCGGTCAGGAAGTCCACGATGAAGGGCTCGTCGTCCACGACGAGCGCGCGGCGCCCCAGGCCCGCCGCCCGCGGGGGCGGCGCCGGGGGCGGCGGGGGCGTCGCGTCCGGCTCCGCCATCGCGGGCAACTCGACGGTGAAGACCGTGTGACCCGGCCGGCTCTCGGCGATCAGCCGCCCGCCGTGCTGCTCGATGATGCCGTAGGAAACGCTGAGGCCGAGCCCTGTGCCCTTGCCCACGGCCTTGGTCGTGAAGAACGGGTCGAAGATCCGCGGGAGGACGTCCGGTGGGATCCCCGGCCCGTTGTCGCTCACCTCCACGCGCACCCGCGGCTTCCCGCGATCGACCTCCGCGGAGCTCCGGATGGTGATGCGGGCGCCGCCGCCGGGGCCGGCGAGGGCCTGCTCCGCGTTGAGGAGGAGGTTGAGGAACACCTGCTGGAGCTGGTGGGCATCGCCCGCTGCCGGCGGCAGGTCCGCGGGATGCTCGATCTCGATGCGGATCCCTGACAGGCGGAGCTGGTCGGCGCGCAGCGCCAGCGTCTGCTCGATGATCCGGGGCAGCGGCACGGCCTCGTGGGTCCGCTTCCGCTGGCGGGAGAAGAGCAGCAGCCCCTGGACGATCTTCGCCATCCGCGCCCCCTGGGCGAGGATCTGCTCGACAGGGCGACGCACCTCGGGCGGTGGCTGTTTCGAGAGCAGGAGCTGGCTGTGGCCGATGACCACCGACAGCGGGTTGTTCAGCTCGTGCGCCACGCCGGACACCAGCTGGCCCACGGCGGAGAGCTTGGCGGCCTGGACGAGCTGCGCCTGGGTCTCCTCGAGCTGGGAGAGCCGCGCCTCGAGCTCCTGGTACAGGCGGCTGTGCTCGATGGCCAGCGCGGCGGGTCCGGCGAAGCTCGCGAGCCGGTCGAGGTCGGCCGCGGAGAAGCGCTTGCCGGGGGTGTAGGTGCCCACCGACAGCGCGCCGATGACCTGGCCCCGGACGAGGAGCGGATAGGCGATCGCGCCCAGGATGGGATGCTCCGCCTGACGGGCGACCAGGAGCGGGTTGCGATGCGGCCAGCGCTGGTAGTCGGTGACGAGCACGCCTTCGCGCGTGGCGGCGGCCACGCCGAGCCCCCCCTGCCCCAGCGCCACCCGCGACCCGAGCTCGCCCGGGAAGAGCCGGTAGCCGGCGCGAACCTCGAGCCCGTCACCCGTGGGCGCCATCAGGGCCAGGGTGGCACGGTCGCCTTCCACCAGCTCCGCGGCCTTCCGGGTAATCAGATTCAGCCGGTCCCCGAGACTCAGCGGCTCGAGGATCTGCTCGACCACCTCGCGGAGCGAGTCCAGGTGGCGCAGCCGCTGTCGCGTCTGCTCGTGGAGCCGGGCATTGTCCAGCGCCAGTGCGGCCGCGTCGGCGAAGGCCTGGAGGAGGCGGATCTCCTCGGCGTCGAACTCCCGGCCCTCGCGGTCCCCCACCGAGAGCGTCCCGATGACCGTGCCCCGGGCTGTGAGCGGCACGGTCAGCACCGACCGGTGAGCCGAGCGCTCGATGGCCTCGCGCATCTCGGAGCTGAGCGTGATGCGCTGATCGGTGAGGACGTTGGGGGTCACGACGGGCACGCCCGCCTGCACCGCGAGCCCGGCGGCCCCCATGCCGCGGGGAAAGACGAGGCCCCGGCCGAAGGTCGGGCCCACCTCCCCCGTGACGGCCAGCGCCACGAGATCACCCGACTGGGGCTCGAGCTGGAACAGGGCCGAGGAGTGCACGCGCAGGAGCCCGCGCACGTGGTCGACGACCTGGCGGGCCACCACATCAGGGTCCAGGGCCTGGGCCAGGGTCCGGCCCAGATCGGCGAGGGTCTCGGCCATGCGCCGCCGGGCCTCCGCCCGCGCGAACAGGTGCGCGTTGCGCAGCGCGACGGCGGCCTGGGAGGCGAAGGAGACGAGGAGCGCCCGCTCCTCAGCGTCCACGGCGTGACCGCGCTCGAGGTTGAGCGTGAGCACGCCGACCAGCTCGTCCCCCGCGAGCACGGGCACGCCGGCGAAGGCGAGGAGACCGTGGGCGCGCGCCCAGGTCACGGCGTACATGCGCGCGTCGCCGGTGACGTCGTCGACCACGAGGGGCTGGCGACTGTCGGCGATCCAGCCGGTGCCGCCCTCGCCGAAGGCGAGGCTCTCCGGGAAGCCCTCCAGCGAGACCGCGGCGTCGCAGGTCCAGGCGCGGCGGACGAGCCGCTGCGTCTGGCCGTCCACCCCCCAGAGGACCACGTTCCGGGCGCCGGTGAGGCGGGCCAGCGCGTCGGTGACCTGCTGGAGCAGCGGCGCGATCTCGAGCTGGCGCGACAGCGCGAGGTTCACCTCGGCGAGCGCCTCGAGCCTCCGCTGCCGCGCCTCGAGAACGGCCCGCGCCGCCTGGCGCTCGTTCACGTGAGCTTCCGGTGGATGGTCCAGTGCATGCGCGACGCCGGCGCGAACGCCGGCGCGGCCAGTATAGCCCCTTAGCGTATAATCCCTCCCATGCCGCGCACCCCGCCGTTCGATCTCTCCACGCTCATCCTCGTCTCGCTCGCCCTCCTCTTCGCCGCCGTGGCGTACTGGAAGGACCCGGGGCTGCCGTGGGTCGGCGCGCGGACGGGGCTGTCGCTGCTGTGGTTCGTGCTGCCGCGGCTGATCCCCGCGCTCATCCTCGCCGGGATGCTGCAGGTGGTGATCCCGCAGGAGACCGTCGCCCGCTACTTCGGGCGCCAGTCGGGGTTCACCGCCATCCTGATGGCCACGGTGGCCGGCATGCTGACGCCGGGCGGGCCGATGGTGAGCGTGCCGCTCCTCGTGGTGCTGGCCAACTCGGGGATGGCGCTGGGCCCGCTCGTGGCCTACATGACCTCCTGGTCGCTGTTCGGCATGCAGCGCATCATCGCCTGGGAGGCGCCGCTCATGGGCTGGCACTTCGTCTTCGCCCGCGTCGTGCCGAGCCTGTCCTTTCCCGTGATCGCCGGCCTGCTCGTGAAGCTGTACTACCACGAGTGAGGCGCCGGCTGTGCCCTTCGCCGACCTCCGCGAGTTCATCGCGCACCTGGAGAACCGGGGCCAGCTCCGCCGCGTGACGGCCCCCGTCACGCGCGACCTCGAGATCACGGAGATCGCCGACCGCATCTCGCGGGGCCCCGCCGAGCGGAACGTGGCGCTGCTCTTCGAGCGCGTCGAGAGCTTCTCCACGCCGATCCTGATCAACGCCTTCGGCTCTCCGCAGCGCATGGCCGCCGCGCTGGGCGTGGAGCACCTCAACGATCTCTCCGCCCGCGTGGCGCAGGTCCTCGACCTCAAGCTGCCCGGCACCTTCTTCGACAAGCTGCGCAGGCTCGGGGACCTGTTCGATCTCGCCAAGGCCGGGCCCAGGCGCGTGCGCTCGGCGCCCTGCCAGGAAGTGGTGGAGACCGCGGCGCCGAGCCTCGCGGGGCTGCCGATCCTGCGGTGCTGGCCGGGGGATGCCGGCCGGTACATCACGCTGCCGATGGTCTTCACCCGCGATCCCGTGTCGGGCGCGCGCAACGTGGGCATGTACCGCTTGCAGGTGTACGACGACCGCACGCTCGGCATGCACTGGCAGATCCACAAGGGCTCGGCCGAGCACCACCGCGTGGCGGAGGAGCAGTCGCGGAGCCGGATGGAGGTGGCCGTCGCGCTGGGCGGCGACCCCGCCGCCACCTACGCGGCCTCGGCCCCGCTGCCGCCGGGCATCGACGAGATGGTCTTCGCGGGGTGGCTCCGCGGCGCGGGCGTGCCCATGGTGACCTGCAAGACCGTGGACCTCGAGGTCCCGGCCGAGGCCGAGATCGTGCTGGAGGGCTACGTGGACCCCGCCGAGCGCCGCGTGGAAGGCCCCTTCGGCGACCACACCGGCTACTACTCGCTGGGCAAGGCCACGGAGCGGATCTTCCTGCCCATCATCCGGCTCCTGCTCCCCGAGGTCGTGGACATGAACATGCCGGCCGAGGGCGTCTTCCACAACCTCGTCATCGTCTCCATCCGCAAGCGCTACCCGGGGCAGGCGCGCAAGGTGATGTACGCCCTCTGGGGGCTCGGCCTCATGATGCTGGCGAAGACCATCGTGGTGGTCTCGGACACCGTCAACGTCCACGACCTCTCGGAGGTGGCGTGGCGGGCCACGGGCAACATCGACCCCCGGCGCGACCTCGTGGTGATCGAGGGCCCCACGGACGATCTCGACCACGCGGCCATCCGCCACCGCTTCGGCGGCAAGCTCGGCGTGGACGCCACCGAGAAGGGCGCCATGGACGACATCGGCCAGCCCTGGCCCGACGAGATCGTCATGAGCGAGGAGATCCGCGCCCTCGTCACCCGGCGCTGGCCCGAGTACGGCCTGTAGTGCGAGCCGAGACGTGCCTCACGGCGAGGCGAGCGAAGTGGAAGCCTGGCGAGCGTGAGCGAGCCGTGCGAGCCGAGAGGTGCCTCACGGCGAGGCGAGCGGAGACGGAGATCCGGTGAGCGTGAGCGAGTTGGGCGCGGTCCGCCACTTCCTCGACGCCATCAAGTTCGAGCACACCGTCTTCGCCCTGCCCTTCGCCTACGTGGCGATGGTGCTGGCGGCCGACGGCTGGCCCGGCTGGCGCGTCCTCCTCTGGGTGACGCTGGCGATGGTGGGCGCGCGAACGCTGGCCATGAGCGTCAACCGGCTGGCGGACCGCCTGCTCGACGCGCGGAACCCGCGGACCCGGAGCCGTCACCTCCCCACCGGCCTCCTCCGTCCCGGCCCGGTGGCCGCCGCCGCGGTGCTCTCAGGCGCCCTCCTCCTCGCCTCGGCGGCGATGCTCAACCCGCTCTGCCTGGCGCTCTCGCCGCTGGCCGTCCTCTTCCTCGTGGGCTACTCCTACACCAAGCGCTTCACCTGGCTCTCGCACTGGATCCTGGGCTTCACCGACGGGATCGCCGCCGCCGGCGGGTGGATCGCGGTGCGCGCCACCTTCGACCCGCCCGTCTTCATCCTCTGGTTCGCGCTGACGGTGTGGATCGCGGGCTTCGACCTGCTCTATGCCTGCCAGGACACGGCCTTCGACCGGGCGGAGGGGCTCCACTCGGTGCCGGCGCGCTTCGGTATCGCTGCCGCGCTGCACACGGCCAAGGCCTGCCACGTCCTCACCGTGGGCGCCTTCGCCGCGCTGGGCTGGGTCATGGGGCTCGGCCTCCTCTACTGGGCAGGGGTGCTGGTGGTGGCGGGGCTCCTCGTCTACGAGCACTCGCTGGTCTCACCCACGGACCTCTCGCGGCTGGACATGGCCTTCTTCAACGTCAACGGCTACATCGCGTTGATCTTCTTCGCCGCGGTGCTCGCAGGGCGCTGGGCATGAGGGACGCCGGGCTCGGCGCCGGGCCGGACAAGGCCCGCTTCGTCAGCCAGATGTTCTCGCGCATCGCGCGCCACTACGACCTGATGAACGGCCTCATGACCTTCGGGATGCATCACTCGTGGCGGCGCGCGGCGGCGCGGCAGACCATCCCCTCGCCGGAAGGGCCGGCGCTGGACCTCGCGACGGGCACGGGCGATCTCGCGCTCGAGCTACGCGAGACCCATCCGCACCGGAACATCGTGGGCGCCGACTTCTCCGAAGGGATGCTCGCCGTAGCGCGCGAGAAGATCCACCACGCCGGGGGCAACGGCCGGATCCGTCTCGTGGCGGCGGATGCGCTGGCCCTGCCCTTCGAGGATCGCGCCTTCGCCTGCGTCACCTCGGCCTTTCTCCTGCGGAACCTCGCCGACCTCCGCCAGGGGCTAGCCGAGATGCGACGGGTGACGCGCCCCGGCGGGCGCGTGGTGGCGCTGGAGATCACGCAGGTGGAGGCGCCGGGCTTGCGGCCGCTCTTCCGCTTCTACTTCCACCGGGTCGTGCCGCGGATCGGGCGCCTCGTGGCGCGCGACGGCGAGGCCTATGCCTACCTTCCCCAGTCGGTGGACCGCTTCCTCTCACCGGCCGATCTCGCGCATCTGATGGAGTCGGTGGGGCTGCGCGGCGTGACCTGGCGCCGCCTCGGCCTCGGCTCCGTCACCATCCACACCGGCATCGCCTGACCGGGGTCAGGTCTTGCAATCCTACATCTGCAGGGGGGCGTGTTGGAATGCAAGACCTGACCCCAGGTGGTACCATTTGGCGGGGCCATGGAGCTGGAGACCTCGTACACCTTCGACGCCGCGCACAGGATCCGCGGGCATGCGGGCAAGTGCGCCGGGCTGCACGGCCACACCTACCGTCTCGAGCTCACGGTGAGCGCGGAGAGGCTCGATCCCCTCGGCATGGTCATGGACTTCGAGGACCTGCGCGAGCTGGTCCGGAAGGCCGTCCTCGACCGCTGGGACCACGCGACGCTCCTGGCGGCCGACGACCCGCTCGCCGAGGCCATCGCCTCTGTCCAGCACGAGGCGCCTGACCGGGTGGTGCGGCTCGACGGCCATCCCACGGCCGAGCGCCTGACGCGGGAGGCGTGGAGCGCCATCGAGCGCGCGCTGCCGGCCCATGTCAGGATCGAGCGCGTCGCGATCCGCGAGACGCCGACTTCAGGCAGCGCGCTGGCCCGCCTGCGCCCATGACGGCGCCGGTGGCCACCGCGGGCCGCGTCGCGGAGGTCTTCTACTCCCTCCAGGGAGAAGGCGTCACAGCGGGCGCCCCGGCCGTCTTCATTCGCCTGCAGGGCTGCTCGGTGGGCTGCGCCTGGTGCGACACCAAGTACTCGTGGGATGCCGGGGCCGGGAGCGAGGTGGAATGCCGGGCGCTGGTGGAGGAGGCCGCGGCCTTCCCTTGCCGCCGCGTGGTGGTCACGGGCGGCGAGCCGCTCGAATCTCCTCTCTTCACGCCACTCGTCGCCGCCCTGTCGGAACGCGGCTTCCCCATCGAGGTGGAGACCTCCGGGACTCTGGCGCCCCCGCCCGAGACCCCCCGCCCGATCCAGTGGAACGTGTCCGTCAAGCTCTCGGGCTCGGGGGTCGCCGCGGAGCGCCGGATCAACCCCGCCGCCATCGCCGCCTTCCTCGATCGGGAGACATGGTGGAAATTCGTGGTGACCGACGACGGCGACGTGGCGGAGGTCCTCCGGCTCGCCGAGCGCTTCGCCCTGCCGCGCGAGCGCATCCTGCTCCAGCCCGAGGCCATCAGGCGCGAGGACCTCATCGCGCGCTCCCCCTGGGTGGCGGAGACCTGCACGCGGCACGGCTTCCGCCTCTCGCCGCGGCTTCACGTCCTCCTCTGGGGCGCCCGCCGCGGCGTCTGAGGGCCGGGGAATGAGCGGCAGCGCCGTCGTCCTCGTCTCGGGCGGGCTCGACTCCGCGACGGCGCTGGCCGTGGCGCGCGCCGAGGGCTATGCCTGCCACGCGCTCTCCTTCGACTATGGCCAGCGCCATCGCCGCGAGCTGGACTCCGCGCGCCGCGTGGCCTCGGCCCTCGGTTCGAGAGAGCATCTGATCCTCCGGCTCGACTTCCGGGCCATCGGCGGCTCGGCCCTCACCGGCGATCTCCCTGTGCCCAAGGGGCGGAGCGAGGCGGCCATCGGCGCGGGGATCCCGGCCACCTATGTCCCGGCGCGCAACACGATCTTCCTCGCCCATGCGCTCGCCTGGGCGGAGGTGCTCGGCGCCCAGGACATCGTCATCGGCGTCAACGCCCTCGACTACTCGGGCTACCCCGATTGCCGGCCGGAATACATCGAGGCCTTCGAGCGGATGGCGAATCTCGCCACCCGGGCGGGCGTGGAGGGGACGAGCCGCTTCACGATCCACGCCCCGCTGATCCGGCTCACGAAGGCCGACATCGTCCGCCGGGGCCGCGATCTCGGCGTGGACTTCGCGCTGACCTGGTCCTGCTACGAGCCCGAGCCCGACGGCCGCGCCTGCGGTTGCTGCGACTCCTGCCTGCTCAGGAAGAAGGGCTTCGCCGAGGCCGGCCTCGAGGACCCCCTTCCCACGGCCCGCTGACCAGGAGCCAGTGGCCATGACCGATCGCGCGGCCGTCCTCGGCGCCGTCCCCCGCGAGCGCACCTGGCTCTTGCCCGCGCTCCAGGCGGTGCAGCACCGTGAGCGCTGGCTGTCGCCCGAGGCGCTGATCGCCGTGGCCGATCACCTGCGCGTGCCGCGGAGCGAGGTGTACGGGGTCGCCACCCACTATCCGGAATTCCGACTGAGCGAGCCCGGGCGGCGCATCGTGCGCGTCTGCGTGGGAGTGTCCTGTCGCGTGAGGGGCTCGCTGGAGGTGCTGGCGGCGCTCGAGCGCCGGCTCGGCGTCAGGGCCGATGGCAAGACGGCGGACGGCGCCTTCACCCTCGAGCGCCTCGACTGCGCCTTCAACTGCGCCATGGCGCCCGTGGTCGAGCTGGACGGCTGTCACCTCGGGAGGCAGACGCCTGACGACCAGGGGCGCCTGCTGGCGCTGCTGGCATCGGGCGCGCAGAGCCCAGCCGCCCCGCCGCCCGCGCCGGCAGCGTCGCGCCTCGCCCCCGCGCCCCCGCCGCCGCCAGGCCCAGGGAGCCCGCGAGAGCGCTTCGCCGCCATCGAGGCCGCGGCCGCCGCTGCCGACGCCCAGGGGCTGCGGCTCGTTGTGGGCGTGGGCTCATGCGGCTCGGCCGTGGGGGCATGGGAGACCCATGCCGCGCTCGCCACCGCGGTCGGCCGCCGCGGGCTCGATGCGCGGGTCATCGCCGGCGGCTGCGGCGGCTTCTGCTGGGCGGCTCCGGCAGTGACCGTGATCCCGCCCAACGGCGCGCCGGTGATCGCGGCAGGCATCACCGCCGACCGCGTGGGCGGACTCCTCGATGCCGCCGCCTCCGGGCGGCTCGCGCAGGAGTCCGAGATGTCAGGGTGGCTCTCGGGGCAGCGCCGCTTCCTCACCGAGCGCTGCGGCCTCACCGATCCCGGCGACATCGCGGAGGCGATCCGCCGCGGCTCCTATGCCGCGCTGGCCGAGGCCCTGGCGGCGGGTCGGCCCGATGAGGTGATCGCCACCGTGAAGTCGGCCGGGCTGGCCGGCCGGGGCGGCGCCTACTTCCGGGCGGCCCTCAAGTGGGAAGGCGCCCGGCGTGCCGCCGGCGAGCCGAAATCCCTCATCGTCAACGGCGAGGAGGGCGAGCCCGGCATCTTCAAGGACCGCCACCTCATGGAAGGCGACCCGCATCGGCTCCTCGAGGGAGCCCTCCTGGCCGCCTATGCCGCCGGGGCGAGCCGCCTCTACCTCTATGTTCACGGTGAGGCCCATCTCTCGGCCGAGCGCCTCGAGCAGGCCGTTGCGCGGGCTCGCGACTGGGGCCTCGCCGGCGAGCGCATCCTCGACAGCGACTTCTCCGTGGAGATCGAGATCAGGCGCGGCGCCGGCGGATTCGTCCTCGGCGAGGAGTCGGCGCTCATGGAATCCATCGAGGGCCGCCGGGCCACGCCCCGCGCCAAGCCGCCCTTCCCCGTGGAGGCGGGGCTCTGGGGGCGGCCCACGGTGATCAACAACGTGGAGACACTGTCGGCGGTGCCGCTCATCCTCCGCCGGGGCGCGGCGTGGTGGACATCGCTCGGGCGCGGGCATGGCACCAAGTGCTTCGGGCTGTCCGGCCACGTGAGCCGCCCCGGGGTCGTCGAGATGGAGATGGGCGCATCCCTGCGCGAGGTGCTCGCTCTCGGCGGCGGTGAGCCTCCCGGCGGCCGCCGGCTCCAGGCCGTGCTCGTGGGGGGCCCCTCTGGCAGCCTCATCCATCCGAGGCTCCTGGACGAGCCCGTGCTGCCTGGTGGCGCCGTCGCCCCCGGGAGCGGCGGCATCGTGGCGCTCGACGAGTCGGCGTCCATCCGTGACGTCGTGCTCACGCTCCTCGACTTCAATGCGCGGGAGTCCTGCGGCAAGTGCACGCCGTGCCGGGAGGGGACAGCGAGGCTGCGCGACATGCTGGACGGCGGTCCGCGGGCCAGCGGCGACGAGGTGCGCGAGCTTTGCGAGGTGGTGAGGCTCGCCTCCCTCTGCGGTCTGGGGCAGGCCGCGCCGCTCTCGATCCTCTCGGCGCTGGCCGGGTTCCCGGAAGCGCTGCCGTGAGCCTCGGCCTCGTCATCGACGGCAAGCCCGTGGAGGTGCCCGACGGCGCCACGGTGCTGGACGCCGTGAACCGCCTCGGCATCGCCCTGCCCCAGCTCTGCAAGGATCCCGACCGGCCGGCGCTCGGCGCCTGCCGCAGCTGCCTCGTCCACGTGGACGGGCTGCGCGGGACCCCGGCCGCCTGCCACCTGCCCGCGCGGGACGGGATGGTGGTGGACACGCGGCATCCGGAGGCCGAGCGCGTGCGGCGCGCCCTGCTCGATCTCACGCTCTCCATGCTGACGCCGGCCGATGGGCACGTGGGATTCGGTCAGCTGGACGAGGCGGCGACGCGGCATGGCCTGGCGCGCGCGGGGTTCGCGCCGCATGCCCGCTTCCCCGCGGACGACTCCAAGTCCTTCTTCGTGCTGGACCGGGAGGCGTGCATCCTCTGCGGCCGCTGCACGGTGGCCTGCGGCGAGGTCCAGCGCATCGGGGCGATCTCTCTCCTCGGACGGGGACACCGCGCTCGCGTCGGCGTCTTCGCCGACGGCCCCCTGTCCTCCTCCATCTGCACCTCCTGCGGCCAGTGCGTCGCCACGTGCCCCACGAGCGCCCTGCGTCCGAAGGAGGCCCCCGCCCCCGTCGCGCGCGAGGTGGAGACCACCTGCCCGTACTGCGGCGTGGGCTGCGGCATCACGCTCCGGGTGCGTGAGGACGGGCGTCTCGCCACGATGGCCGGCGGCGTGCCCGGCAATCCCTCGAGCGAGGGGATGCTCTGTGTCAAGGGGCGCTTCGGCACCGGCTTCGTCCACTCGCGGGATCGGATCACCGCGCCGCTGGTGAAGCGCGACGGCGTCTGGCGCGAGGTGGGCTGGGATGAGGCGCTGGAGACGGCCGCCGAGGGGCTGGCGAGGAACCACGGGCGCTTCGGCGCGCTGGCCTCGGCCAAGGCCACCAACGAGGACGGCTACGTCATCCAGAAGCTCGTGCGCGCAGTGATGGGCACCAACAACGTGGATCACTGCACGCGCCTCTGCCACTCCCCGTCGGTGGAGGCCATGCTGGTCTCCATGGGATCCGGCGCCACCTCCAACTCCTTCCGGGATTACGCGGAGGCGGGCTGCCTGATGGTCGTGGGGGCCGATGCCTCGGCGAACCATCCCGTGATCGCCGTGAGGCTCAGGCGCGCGGTGAGCCGCGGCGCCCGGCTCATCGTGGTGAACCCCAAGCGCATCGAGCTCTGCGACCAGGCCGACCTCTGGATCCGGCAGCGCCCTGGCACCGACGTGACGCTCTTCAACGCCATGGCGAAGGTGCTGCTGGCTGAGGGGCTCGCCCATCGCGACTTCATCCGCAACCGCACCGAGGGCTTCGAGGCCTGGGCGGCCTCGCTGGCGCCCTACACGCTCTCCCACGCCGGGGAGATCACCGGAGTGCGCGGGGAGGACATCGCGCGCGCCGCGCGCTGGTACGCCCGCCCCCCCTTCTCGGGCTCCTGCCTCATCTGGGGCATGGGGATCACCCAGCACATCAACGGCACCGCCAACGCGCATGCGCTGCTCAACCTCGCGCTGGCGGCGGGGCAGATGGGCTTCCCCGGCTCCGGCATCTCCCCGCTCCGCGGCCAGAACAATGTCCAGGGCTGCGGGGACGCCGGCTGCATCCCCACCAACCTGCCTGGCTACGCGGATTACTCCCCGGCGAGCCTCGACCGCTTCGAGCGCGTCTGGGGCATGCGGCCGCCCGCAGCGAAGGGGCTCGTGGTCACCGAGATGGTAGAGGGATGCCTCGACGGGCGCATCCGCGCGATGTACGTGTCGGGCGAGAACCCGCTCCTCTCGGAGCCCGATCTCCATCACGCCGAGAAGGCCATCGCGCAGCTCGACTGCCTCGTGGTCCAGGACCTGTTCCTCCACGAGACCGCCGAGCGCGCGCATGTCTTCCTGCCCGCCGCCGCCTTCGCCGAGAAGGACGGCACCTTCACCAACTCGGAGCGGCGCGTCCAGCGGGTGCGCCAGGCGCTGCCGCCGCCGGGGCTGGCGCGGCCGGACTGGTGGATCAGCTGCGAGCTGGCGCGGCGGATGGCCAGGCGGCTCGGGCTGTCAGATGGGGGCTTCGACTACCGGAGCCCGTCCGAGATCTTCGACGAGTGGGCCTCGCTCTGGCCCGCCATCCAGGGCCTCTCCCATGCGCGGCTCGAGGGGGGAGGCATCCAGTGGCCCTGTCCCAAGCCCGATCACCCCGGGACGCGCTACCTCCACGCCGAGTCTTTCCCCCTCGGGCGCGCGCGCTTCGTGCCCGTGGGCCAGACGGCTCCCGCCGCCGAGCTGCCTGATGACGACTACCCCTTCGTCTTGAGCACCGGCCGCCTCCTCTACCACTGGCATGGCGGCACGCTCACGCGCCGGGTCGAGGGCCTGCTCGAGCTTGCGCCGCGGCTGGAGGTCGCCATCAACCCCGTCGACGCGCGCCGGCTCGGTGTCGAGACGGGCGCCCGGCTCCGCGTGGTGTCGCGCCGGGGCGAGCTGTCGGGGTGGGCCCAGGTCACCGAGGCGGTGAGGGCCGGGGCGGTCTTCATCCCCTTCGTCAAGCTCGGGGAGTCCGCGGCCAACTTCCTGACCAACCCCGCCTGCGATCCCTCGGCCAAGATCCCCGAGTACAAGGTCTGCGCGGTGCGGGTGGAGCCGGCCGCGTGACCCCGACGATGGCTGAACCTGGCCCACAACGACATGTTTTTCTTCCTGAGCGAGGAGGGAGCGAACGGATGACGAGGCCGCTCGACGAGCTACGACAGGACCTGGGGGCCGAGCAGGCCGCCCTCGATGCGCTCGTGGCCGGGCTGACGGCCGCGCAGTGGGCGACGCCGACGCCGAGTCCGGGCTGGGCCGTGCGCGACCAGATCGCCCACCTCGCCCAGTTCGACGACGTGGCGGCGGTGGCCATCGCCGACCCCGAGGGCTTCGCCCACGAGGTGGCCGCGGCGGTGCCGGACATCCCCGGCTACGAGGCCCGGTACCTCGAGCGCGGCCGGGCGCTCGGGCCGGCCGACCTCCTCGCGTGGTGGCGGGCGG
>Ga0156334_1311_pt1 | contig 13643 bp, 12 predicted proteins | sample RifCSPlowO2_12_FD_107982 | JGI IMG/M metagenome (GOLD analysis project Ga0156334, IMG submission 107982) | Candidatus Rokubacteria bacterium RIFCSPLOWO2_12_FULL_71_19
CGACAAGGTCCTGACGATCGTGGGGGACACGCCCGTCGAGCGCGTCGTGGTGTGGGACGCGAAGGGGCTCTGGGGGTTCAGCGACGAGCGGGTGATCTTTTTCGACGACTTCCTCAAGCAGGGGAAGACCTTCGCCGAGTCGCACCCGGGGGCCGTGGAGGAGCGGCGGAAGAGCGTGGAGCCCCAGGACACGGCGATGATCATCTACACCTCCGGGACCACGGGGCCGCCCAAGGGGGCCATGCTCTCCCACGCCTCCATCCTCTGGACGACCCAGGCCCTGATGGCGGTGAACCCCGGCATGTCGGACGACGAGGTGGTCTCCTACCTGCCGTTCGCCCACATCTACGAGAACCTGATCTCGGTGTTCCAGGCGATCCGCATCGGCTACGTGGTGAACTTCGTCGAGAGCCTGGACACCCTCTTCCAGAACCTGCGCGAGGTCTCGCCGACCTACTTCGCCAGCGTCCCGCGCATCTGGGAAAAGCTCGCCTCGACTGTGGACCTGCGCATGGCCGATTCCACCCGGCTCAAGCGGGCCCTGTACGGGGCGGCGGTCAGTGTGGGGCGTCGATACGCGCGCGCGAAGTTCTCCTCCGGGGGCCCGTCCCTGGGGCTCCGGCTCCTGTACCGGCTGGCCTACTGGGCCGCGCTGGCCCCGCTCAAGCGCCGCCTGGGCTTCGACCGGACGCGCATCGCGGTGTGCGGAGCGGCCCCCGCCTCACCGGAGCTGTTCGAGTACTATCACGCCCTCGGGGTTCCGCTGATCGAGGGCTACGGCCAGACGGAATCGACAGGCGTGATCTCCGTGAATCGGGTGGAGCACCCGCGGGTGGGAACGGTGGGGCAGCCCGTGCCCGGGATCGAGGTCGCGCTGGCCGACGACGGTGAGATCCTGACGCGCGGCCCCCACGTCTTCAAGGGGTACTTCAAGGATCCTGAGCTCACGGCGCAGACCGTGGATCGGGACGGGTGGCTGCACACGGGCGATGTGGGCGCGTGGGAGGACGGCTACCTCAAGATCATAGACCGCAAGAAGGACATCATCATCACGGCCGGGGGCAAGAACATCACGCCCGCGTACATCGAGAACAAGCTCAAGTTCAGCCCCTATATCCAGGACGCCGTCGTCGTCGGGGACCGGCGGAAGTACCTGGTCGCCCTGATCCTGATCGACGAGGACAACGTCACCAAGTACGCCCAGGACCACCGGCTCCCGTTCACGACGTTCCAGGATCTCACGCAGAATCCCGAGGTCGTGCGGCTGATCGAGGGCGAGGCGGACAGGGTCAACAAGACGCTCTCGCAGGTGGAGGGCGTGAAGAAGGTGGCGCTGCTGCCGCGCCGGTTCTACGAGGAGGAAGGGGACGTGACGCCGACCAAGAAGGTGAAGCGGCGCGCGCTGGAGGCGCGCTACGCCGACCTCATCAAGAGCCTCTACAAAGACTAGATGGATCTCGTCGAGTCCTACAAGCAGGACGTGAGCTTTGCGCGCAAGCGCGTCACGCGCGCGCTCCTGGCGCTGCTGCTCGCGGCCGTGGTGGTGCTCCCGTGGGTAGCGCCAGACTACGTCGTCTTCATCGCCACGCTGGTGGCGCTGTACGCCATCGGCGTGATGGGGCAGAACCTGCTCATCGGCTACACGGGGCAGATCTCCTTCGGCCAGGCGGGTTTTCTCGCCATCGGCGCCTTCAGCTTCGGCCACTTCCGCATCTGGGGGGCGCCGTTCCTGGTGGCCCTGCTGGGCGCGGGGCTCCTGGCGGCGCTGGCGGGAATCGTCGTGGGCTTCCCGTCGCTCCGACTCAAGGGGCCGTACCTCTCCATCGCGACCCTCGGGTTCGGGGTAGCCGTCTACCAGATGTTCGTGAACTGGGAGGTTCTGTCCGGCGGGCGCTCCGGGCTGGCCATCGCCAAGCTCACGCCGATGTTCGGGCTGTCCCGCGTCCGCTACGAGTACTGGGTGTATCTGCTCCTGCTCGCGGGGTTCACCCTGGTCACGTACAACATCATCTCCTCCTACGTGGGCCGGGCCTTCGTCGCGATCCGGGACTCGGACATCGCCGCCGAGGTCAACGGCGTCAACCTGACGCGCTACAAGCTGCTGGCCTTCGCGCTGTCGTCGTTCTACACGGGAGTCCACGGGGCCCTCTACGCGCAGGTGCTGGGGCACATCGAGCCCCAGATCTTCAACATCCTCGAGTCCATCACGCTCTTCGTCGCGGTGATCATCGGCGGGGTGGCCTCCATCGAGGGCTCGATCCTGGGGGCGGCCTTCGTCATCCTGGTGCCCAAGGTCTTCGCCGATTTCCGGGAGATGGTGCCGGTGGTGTACGGGCTGACCATCCTCCTGGTCCTGATGTTCCAGCCCCTGGGGCTCTTCGGGCTGTGGCTCAAGACGCGGCTCTACTTCCAGCTCTGGCCCTTCCGGTGAGCGCCGTGCCAGCTGCCGTCGCCATACTTCGTTCTCGGTCGCCGCAGCCACCTTCTTCGCTCGCCTCGCCCTTGGCTGGGGTTCGCACTGCGGGACCTCGTCTGGCTCGGCATCTGACCCGGCTGGGGTCCATGTGAGAAGCGTGAGGCTGGTGGCATTGCCGCCGACGGGGTGGGGGGGGCTGGGGGCGGGGACCCGCGGAGCGGGTGGGCGCTCGCTCCCCCCCAGGTGGTGAATCATGGACAAGCTGCTCCAGTATGCGCTCACCGGGTTGTCGGCGGGGAGTCTCTACGCGCTAGTGGCCCTGGGGATCGTCTTGATCTACCGCTCGACGCGGGGGCTGAACTTCGCCCACGGCGACGTGGCGACGCTGGCCACGTTCGTCTCCTTCTCCCTGCTCTCCAACGGCTACTCCTTCCCCGTCGCGTTCCTGGGGAGTCTCGTCGTGGGAGCGGCGGTGGGGATCGCCTTCTACTTCACCGTGCTCGTGCGGGCGCAGCGCGAGGGGGCCAACCTCCTCGGCATGGTGATCCTCACGCTGGGCCTGGCGCTCATCATCCAGGGGGTGGTCGTGTACCTCTGGGGGGCGGAGCCCGTGGCGCTGCCCTTCCCGATCTCGGACACGAAGACCTACCGGCTGGGCGCCGTGGTGGTGAGCCAGCTGGCGCTGGCCACGATGGCCGCCGGCGTCGTGGGCAGCGTGCTCCTCTATCTGCTCGTCCAGAAGACCCGGCTGGGGCTGGCCATGCGCGCGACCTCGGAGAACGTGATGGCGGCGCAGACCCTCGGCATCCCGACGCGCATGGTGCTGTCTGTGTCCTGGGGCGCGGCCTCGGCGCTGGGCGTGGTGGCCGGCATCTTCCTGGCGCCAGCCCTCCTGCTGGACCCCTTCTTCATGCTGGATCCCTTCCTCAAGGGGTTCGCGGCGGCGGTGCTTGGGGGGCTCAACAGCCTGCCGGGGGCCGTCGTCGGGGCGCTGATCCTGGGGGTGGCCGAGAGCCTCACGGGCGCCTACTTCACCATCCAGTTCAAGAACACGCTGGCCTTCCTGATCATCATCGTGGTGCTGCTGGTCCGCCCCGAGGGGCTGCTCGGCAAGGAGTTCAAGGAGCGGGTGTAGCGGCGGCGCGAGGGGGAGGAGCGTCCCAGTGGAGGTTGCCCAGTTCACCCAGCAGGTGGTCAGCGGCATCGCCATCGGCTGCGTCTACGCCCTCGTGGCGCTGGGGTTCGTCCTCATCTACAAGGCGACCGAGGTGGTGAACTTCGCCCAGGGCGAGCTCCTGATGCTGGGCGCGTTCCTCGGCTACACCCTGATCGTGATGGTCGGCTTCGACTTCTGGCTCGGCGGCCTGCTCGCCGTGGCGCTCACGGCCGCGATCGGGTTCGCGCTGGAGCGCACGGTGGTCCGGCCCATCGTGGGTCAGCCCGTCTTCGCCATCGTCATGGTCACGATCGGGATCGGCTTCGTGGCCCGGAGCGTGGTGACGATGATCCCCGGCTGGGGGGTCGACACCCACGTCATCCGGACCCCCTTCGCCAACCGGACCCTGACCCTCGCCGGCGTGGTGCTCAGCCAGGATCATGTCGCCATCATCGTGCTCACCGTGGCGCTGTGCCTGAGCCTGTTCGGCTTCTTCCGGTACACCCGGCTGGGCGTCGCGATGCAGGCAACCTCCCAGAACCAGCTGGCGGCCTACTACGTGGGCATCCCGGTCAAGACGGTCTTCTCGCTGATCTGGGCCATCAGCGCCGCCGTGGCGGCCTTCGCCGGGCTCCTTCTGGCGCCCATCGCCTTCGTCCATGCCAACATGGGGTTCATCGGCATCAAGGCGTTCCCGGCCGCCGTGCTCGGCGGCTTCGGCAGCATCCCCGGGGCGGTGGTCGGCGGGGTGATCATCGGGGCGGTGGAGGCGCTGGCGGGCTTCTACCTCCCCGAGGGCTTCAAGGACGTGGCCGCGTACATCGTGCTGCTGCTCGTGCTGCTGCTCCGGCCCCAGGGGCTGTTCGGCGGCGTCGCGCGCAAGAAGGTGTGAGGGCGGCGTGCGGGTGATCTTCAAGACCGACTACGATCAGGACCTCCGCCTGTTCAGGCACGGGGGGGCGGTCTTGTGGTATGCCGTGCTGGGCGCCGCGCTCCTCCTCGCCCCCTGGGCGGTCGGCGAGTACTGGCTCTCCCAGCTCGCCTTCGTCTGCGTCTACGGGATGGCGTGAATCGGGCTCATGCTGCTCTCGGGCTACGCCGGCCAGATCTCCCTGGGCCACGCGGCGTTCTTCGCGGCGGGGGCCTACACGGAGACCCTTCTGCTGACCCACGGCTGGCCCTTCCCGCTCACGCTCCTGGCGGCGGGACTGCTGGCCGGGGCGGTGGGGGTGGCCATCGGCCTCCCCGCGCTCAGGCTCTCGGGGATCTACCTGGCCATCGCGACGCTGGCCTTCGCCTTCATCGTCGAGGAGATCCTGGCCCGCTGGGAGTCGGTGACCAACGGGAACAACGGCCTCAGCGTGCCGGTGGCGCGGATCGGCCCCATCGCCTTCGATCCCAGCGGCCGGCTGTTCTACTACCTGGCCCTGGCGGCCGTCGTGCTGCTCATGCTGGGGGCGATCAACCTCCTGCGCTCGCCGACCGGCCGCGCGTTCGTCGCCGTGCGGGACAGCGAGATCGCGGCCCAGAGCATGGGCGTGAACCTCGCCTGGTACAAGACCGTCGCCTTCGGCGTGAGCGCAGCCTTCACCGGGGTGGCCGGCGCCTTCTACGCCCACAAGCTCCAGTTCATCAGCCCCGAGGCCTTCACCCTCGTGCTGTCCATCGAGCTGCTCGTGATGGTGGTCGTGGGGGGCCTGGGATCGCTCCACGGGGCCATCTACGGCGCCGCCTTCATCATCGTCCTGCCGGAGGCCATCGGCGTCGCCAAGGATCACCTGCCGGCCAGCATCGCCGGGCAGCCAGGGCTCAAGAGCCTCGTCTTCGGGCTCGTCGTCATCGGGTTCATGCTCTTCGAGCCGCTGGGGATCTACGGGCGCTGGCGGAAGATCCAGCTCTACTTCCAGCTCTTCCCCCTCTACCGGCGGGCGACGTTCCGCCGGCAGCGGTCGTACCTCCGCACGGAGCGCCTGCGATGACGTTCTTCCGCGCGGAGGACCTGAGCATCCGCTTCGGCGGGATCCGGGCGGTGGAGCGCGTGAGCTTCGAGACCCGGGAGCGGGAGGTGCTCACCATCATCGGCCCGAACGGCGCGGGCAAGACGACGATCTTCAACCTCATCAGCCGCATCTACGCGCCCTCGGAGGGGCGTCTCGTCTTCCGCGACCAGGACATCACGCGGGTGCCGCCGCATCGGATCGCGGGCCTGGGGATCGCCCGCACCTTCCAGAACAACGAGCTCTTCGAGCACGCGACGGTGCTGGCCAACCTCCTGCTCGGGCGGCATGCCCATCGCACCACGGGCCTGCTGGGGGAGATGCTGTTCCTGCCCGGCGTCCGGAGGGCCGAGCGCGCCCACCGCGAGCGAGCGGAGGAGATCATCGACTTTCTCGACCTGCAGCGCCATCGTGACGCCATGGTCCGGAGCCTCCCCTTCGGCGTGCGGAAGGTGGTCGAGCTGGGCCGGGCGCTGGCGGCGGAGCCCACGCTGCTGCTGCTCGACGAGCCCTCCTCGGGCCTGAACGTCGAGGAGACGGATGACATGGCGTTCTGGATCCACGACATCCGGAGCCTGCGCGGCATCACGGTCCTGATGGTGGAGCACGACATGCGCCTGGTCGGCCAGGTGTCGGACCGCGTGATCGCCCTCAACGACGGCCAGATCATCGCCGAGGGGACGCCGCAGGACGTGCAGCGGCACCCCGAGGTGGTGAAGGCCTACCTGGGCGGGTGAGGGGGAGGGCCGTGCCCGAGCCGCTGCTGCGGCTGACCAACATCGAGGCCTCCTACGGGCCCATCGTGGCCATCCGCGGCGTGAGCCTGGAGGTCCCGGAGGGGAAGACCGTCGCGGTGCTCGGAGCCAACGGCGCCGGCAAGACCACGGTGCTGAAGACGATCTCCGGGGTGCTGGACCCGAGCAAGGGGACGATCGTCTTCGCCGGGGGCGAGATCCAGCGCACGGCCCCGGATCGGGTGGCGCGGCTGGGGATCGCGCACGTCCCGGAGGGGCGGGAGGTGTTCCCGTACCTCACGGTGGACGAGAACCTCCGGATGGGGGCCTACCTGCGCCGCGACCGCGACCGCGTTGCCGAGGACCTGGCGCGCGTCTGCCGGTACTTCCCCGTCCTGGAGGAGCGTCACGAGCAACAGGCCGGATCGCTCTCCGGGGGCGAGCAGCAGATGCTGGCCATCGCGCGGGCGCTGATGCTCCGCCCCCGGCTGCTGCTGCTCGACGAGCCCTCCCTGGGGCTGTCGCCCCTGCTGGTGGGCGAGATCTTCCGGATCATCCAGCGAGTCAACCGGGAGGAGGGGACCACGATCCTCCTGGTCGAGCAGAACGCCCGCATGGCCCTCGGCGTCGCCGACTACGGGTACGTGCTTGAAGTCGGTCGCGTGGTGATGGAGGATACGGGCAGCCGGCTCCTCGAGAAGGACGACGTGAAGGAGTTCTATCTCGGGATCAAGGACTCGGGGGTGCGCGGCACTCGCCGATGGAAGAGGAAGAAGCTGTGGCGCTGACGGAGGTCGAAGTGGCCGCGCCCGGCGGCCGCGGGGACCCGGGCGGGGCCCGGGCCGATACCCTGCCGACCATGTTCTGGCGGCGGGTGGTCGAGGGGGGCGATCGCGTCGCGCTGAGGGAGAAGCGCTTCGGCGTCTGGCGGGCCGTCACCTGGCGGCAGTTCGGCGAGCGGGCGCGTCGGGTGGGGATGGCCCTGGTGGCGCTCGGCTTCGCCAAGGGGGAGCGCGCCTCGATCCTCTCCGGCAACCGCCCCGAGTGGCTCTACGCCGACCTGGGCATTGCCGGGGCCGGCGGCGTCTCCTCGGGCATCTACCCCACGGACTCCGCCGCTCAGGTCGAGTACCTCCTCCGCGACAGCCGCTCCCGCGCCGTGTTCGTCGAGGACGAGGAGCAGCTCGACAAGGTCCTGCAGGTGCGGGATCGGCTGCCCGATCTCCGCCACATCGTCATCTTCGACATGGAGGGGCTCGCCGGCTTCGGGGATCCCATGACCATGAGCCTCGAGCGCTGCTCGGCGCTGGGCGCCGAGCACGACCGGCTGAACCCGGGGGAGTGGGAGCGGCGCCTCGCCGAGCCCCAGCCGCAGGAGCTCGCCATTCTCGTCTACACCTCCGGCACCACCGGGCCTCCCAAGGGGGCCATGCTGAGCCACCGGAACCTCATCTTTCAGTGCGAGCACGGCACGCGGCTCCTGTCCACGCGTCCCGGCGACGAGCGCCTCTCCTTCCTCCCCCTCTGCCACGTCGCCGAGCGCGTCCTCGGCTCCTACTTCTCCATCTTCACACACACGATCATCAACTTCGCGGAGAGCCCGGACACGATCCCGGACGACATCCGCGAGGTGCAGCCGACGACCCTCGGCGGGGTGCCCCGCATCTGGGAGAAGTTCTACTCGGCCGTCACCCTCGCCATGGCCGACGCGACTCGCCTCGAGCGGTGGGCCTACCGCGCGGCGCTCGGCATCGGCCACCGCGTCGCCGTGCGGCGCCTGGCGGGCCGGCCGATCCCGCCCGGTCTCTGGCTGGGCTGGCGCGCCGCCGATGCGCTCGTGCTCAGGAACGTCAGGCGGATGATCGGCATCGACCGCTGCCGGTGGCTGGCCACGGGGGCCGCGCCGATCTCGCCGGACCTGATCCGCTGGTACCTCGCCCTCGGGGCCACCATGCTCGAGGTGTATGGCCAGACCGAGAACACCGGGCTCGCCACCTGGACGCCGCCGGACGGGATCCGGCCCGGGACGGTGGGGCGGCCCGTGCCCTACGGCGAGGTTGCGATCTCGCCGGCCGGGGAGATCCTGCTCCGCGGAGAGCATGTCTTCATGGGCTACCTGAACCAGGCCGAGAAGACCGCCGAGGCCATCGATGCGGACGGCTGGCTCCACACGGGCGACGTGGGGGAGATCGACGCGCAGGGCTACGTCCGGGTCACCGACCGGATGAAGGACATCATCATCACGGCGGGCTGCAAGAACATCACGCCCTCCGGGATCGAGAACGAGCTCAAGTTCAGCCCCTACATCTCCGATGCCGTCGTCATCGGCGACCGCCGGAAGTACCTGACGTGCCTCGTGATGATCGACCACGACAACGTCGCGAAGTTCGCCCAGGACCACGACGTGCCGTACACCAATTTCGCGAGCCTCACGCGGGCCACACCCGTGGTGGATCTCATCGCGGGTGAGATCGAGAAGGTGAACCGGAAGCTCGCCCGCGTCGAGACCATCAAGCGATTCCGTCTCATCGAGCGCCAGCTGGACCCCGAGGACGAGGAGCTGACGCCGACCATGAAGCTGAAGCGGAAGCTGGTCAACCAGAAGTACAGGGACGTGATCGAGTCCATGTACGCGGAGGGCTGAGGCCACGAGGCCTCGAGGCCGGTGCCCGGCGGCGCCTGCAGCGCGCCCCGGAGGAGGAGGGACGACGATGACGAGACGGATCCTCTCGGCAGCGTTCGCGGCGGTCACTGCCCTGGCAGGCGCGGGAGCCGCCCCCGTGGCCGCCCTGCAGGGTGTCACCGACACGGAGGTGGTGATCGGGACCCACCAGGACCTGAGCGGCCCCATCGCCTCCTGGGGTGTCCCCGTCCGGAACGGCATGCAGCTCGCCGCGGACGAGGTCAACGCCGCGGGGGGCGTCCACGGCCGCAAGTTCCGGCTGATCGTCGAGGACTCGGGCTACGACCCGAAGAAGGCGGTCCTCGCGACCCAGAAGCTGCTCTCGCGCGACAGCATCTTCATCATGGCCGGCGCCATGGGCACGCCCACGGTGCTGGCCACCATGCCGCTGGTGCTCCAGAAGGGCCTGCCGCACGTCTTCCCCCTCACGGCAGCGACGCAGATGTACGAGCCGCACGACAAGCTGAAGTTCGCCCTGTTCACCCCGTACAACTACGTCATGCGCGTGGCCACCAAGTGGCTCGTGGAGACCAAGGGCAAGAAGGCCGTGTGCATCATGCACCAGGACGACGAGTTCGGCCTCAACGTCAAGCGGGGCGTGGAGGACCAGCTCCAGGCGATGAAGATGGAGCTCGTGTCGACGACGACCTACAAGCGCGGTGCCACCGACTTCTCCAGCCAGATCGCCAAGCTGCGTGCCGACAAGTGCGACCTCGTCGCCCTCGGGACCGTCATCCGCGAGACGATCGGGGCGTTCGCCGAGGCCAGGAAGCTCGGCTGGCAGGTGGACATGGTGGGGAGCAACGCCGCCTACGCCCCCGAGGTTGCCGCGCTGGGGAAGGCGGTCGTCGAGGGGTTCTACGCCGGCGGGCAGACGCCGATCCCCTACTACGACACCGCCTCCCCCCCGGTGAAGAAGTGGATGGACGCGTACAAGGCGAAGTTCGGGACCGACGCGAACATCCAGTCGGTGGCCGGGTACAACGTCATCATGACCACGGCCGAGGGGCTCCGGAACGCAGGCCGCACCCTCACGGCCGACAGCTTCGTCGCCGGCCTCGAGCGGATCAAGGACTTGAAGGACATCTTCGGCAGCGCGCTCACGTCCTTCTCCAAGGACAACCACCTGGCGGCGAAGAGCGCCTTCATCGCCCAGATCAAGGGCGGGCGCTGGGTCACCCTGACGGAGTACCTCGACTACTGATCCGGTCCCTCCCGCGGCGGGTGCCGGCCAGCGGCCCGGGCGGCCTCATCACCGCCCGGGCCGTTTGCCTTCCCCGGGGCCTTCGGCTACACTCCGCGCACAGCCGTGCCATCACATCACTCGGCCGCTCGCGCCTGAGGTCTCGTGCTCCACAGCGTCCTGATCGCGAATCGCGGGGAAATCGCCAGGCGGATCATCCGGGGGTGTCGGACCCTCGGCGTCCGCGCGGTGGCCGTCTACTCGGAGGCCGATGCCGGCTGGCCGCACGTGGCCGAGGCCGACGAGGCGATCCCCATCGGCCCGGCGCCCGCGCGCGACAGCTACCTCGCCCCCGAGCGGGTCCTGGAGGCCGCCCGCGCCGCGCGAGTCGAGGCCATCCACCCCGGCTACGGCTTCCTCTCGGAGAACTGGCGCTTCGCCAAGGCGTGCGAGGACGCGGGCTTCGTCTTCGTGGGCCCGCCGTGGCGGGTCATCCAGCAGATGGGCGACAAGATCCAGGCGCGCTGGCTCATGGCCGCGGCGGGGGTCCCCGTGGTGCCCGGCAGCGACGGGGCGCTCGAGACGCTCGAGCGCGCGACGGAGGTCGCCTGGCAGATCGGCTATCCCGTGATGCTGAAGGCCGCTGCCGGCGGCGGGGGCATCGGGATGGTGCGCGTCGCGGAGGCCTCCGGCCTGGCGGCCGCCTTCGCCACGGCGCAGCGTCGGGCCCAGGCCGCCTTCGGGTCGGCCGCCCTCTTCGTGGAGCGCTACCTCGAGAGGCCGCGGCACATCGAGGTGCAGGTGTTCGGGGACCGGGACGGCCATGTCGTCCACCTCCACGAGCGCGAGTGCTCCATCCAGCGCCGCCACCAGAAGCTCATCGAGGAGAGCCCCGCGCCGGGGCTCGATGCCGCGTTGAAGGAGCGCCTCACCGCGGCCGCCGTGGCCGGCGCGCGCTCGGTGGGGTACGTCAACGCCGGCACCATGGAGTTCATCGTCCAGGGGCAGGAGCTCTACTTCCTGGAGATGAACACGCGGCTCCAGGTGGAGCATCCCGTGACCGAGGAGGTGACCGGGCTCGACCTGGTCTCGGCCCAGCTCCGGGTGGCGGCCGGCGAGCTCTTGCCGTGGGCGCAGGAGGACATCCCGCAGCGCGGCGCCGCCATAGAGTGCCGGATCTACGCCGAGGACCCGGCCCGGGGCTTCATGCCCTCGCCCGGGCGGATTGCCCGCCTGGTCCTCCCCGCGGGGCCGGGAGTCAGGCTCGAGTGCGGGGTCGCCGAAGGGGTCGAGGTTTCGGTACACTACGATCCGTTGCTGGCCAAGCTGATCGCCTGGGGTTCCACGCGGGAGGAGGCGCGCTCCCGCATGGAGGCCGCCCTCGGCGCCGTCGTCGTCGAGGGGGTCGCCACCGTGATCCCGTTTCACCGGCGGGTGCTCCAGAGCGCTGCGTTCCGGGAAGGCAGGGTCCACACACAGATGGTCGAGGAAGGAGCGTTCAATGGCTGAGGACGTCAAGGCGCACATCACGGGGGTGGTCTTCCAGATCACGACCAAGGCCGGCGATGTGGTGGCAACCGGCGATCCGGTCATCGTGCTGGAGTCCATGAAGATGGAGATCCCCGTGGAGGCCCCCCGCGCGGGCACGGTGAGGGAGATCAGGGTGGCGGAGGGGCAGACCGTCCAGGAGGGGGACACGGTCGCGGTGCTGGACTGAGGAGGCGGCCATGAGTCTCGACATGAAGGGATAAGACCCCATGGGAATGAAGGAGCTGGTGGACGATCTCAAGGCGCGCCGGCAGCGCGCGCTGGGCATGGGCGGGCCCGAGGCCATCGCCCGGCAGCACGCCGACGGGAAGCTGACGGTCCGGGAGCGAGTCGACCGCCTGTTCGACCCCGGCTCGTTCAGCGAGATCGGCCTCCTGGCGACGCATGCCAACATCTCGCCGGCCATGCGCGGCAAGGAGACGCCTGCCGATGGCGTCGTGACGGGCTTCGGCAAGATCAACGGCCGCCTGGCATCCGTCATCGCGTACGACTTCACGGTGATGGCGGGCTCCATGGGGCGCACCGCGGAGGTCAAGTGCAATCGCGCCCGGGAGATCGCGCTGACCAAGCGCATGCCGATGGTCTGGCTCATCGACTCGGCGGGGGCGCGCATCCAGGAGGCCATCGGCTCGACCTTCGCCCAGTCGGGCTTCCTGTTCCGGGAGGAATCCATCATGTCCGGGGTCATCCCCATGGTGGCCGCCATGATGGGCCCGGGCGCCGCCGGCACGGCCTACATCCCGGCGCTCTCGGACTTCGTCCTCATGGTGAAGGGGACGAGCCACATGGCGCTGGGCGGTCCACCGCTCGTCAAGGCCGTCGTGGGCGAGGACATCACCCCGGAGGAGCTCGGAGGCTCCAAGGTGCACACCGAGATCTCCGGCGTGGCGGACCTGGAGGTGGCGGACGACGCGGCGTGCATCGACGCGGTCAAGGAGTACCTCTCCTTCTTCCCCTCGTCGAACCTCGAGCAACCGCCCGTGTTGGCCTGCGACGACCCCCCGGACCGGATGGACGAGGCGCTGCTGAGCATCGTGCCCGACAGCGCCCGCCGCGCCTACGACATGAAGACGGTCATCGCGCACGTCGTGGACGGCGGCCGCGTCTTCGAGATCAAGCCCGCGTGGGCCCGGAACCTCATCACCGCCCTGGCCCGCATGGGCGGCCGCCCCGTGGGGATCGTGGCCAACCAGCCCATGGTGCTGGGCGGGGCGCTGGACGTGGATTCGGCCGACAAGGCCGCGCGCTTCATCATGCTCTGCGACGCCTTCCACATCCCGCTGCTGTTCCTGCAGGACGTGCCGGGGTTCCTGGTGGGCTCCAAGGTGGAGCGGCAGGGCATCATCCGGCACGGGGCCAAGATGCTCTACGCGGTGAGCGAGGCCACCGTGCCCAAGGTCACCGTCGTGTTGCGGAAGGCGTACGGCGCGGGCTACTTCGTCATGTGCGGCAAGGCCTACGAGCCGGACCTCATCGTGGCCTGGCCCACGGCCGAGATCTCCGTGATGGGGCCCGAGGGCGGGACCAACATCATCTTCCGGAAGGAGATCGCGGCCGCGGCGGATCCCGACGAGGAGCGCGCCCGGCGGGTCGAGGACTTCCGGAAGCTGATCAACCCGTACATCGCGGCCGGCGGGGCGTTCATCGACGACGTGATCGACCCGCGGGAGACCCGGCCCGTGATCATCCGGGCGCTGGAGATGGCGCGGACGAAGCAGGTGCAGCGCCCCTGGAAGAAGCACGGGGTCATGCCCGTCTGACGCCCGGCCTCCGGTCCGGGCCCATCTGCGGGCGAGGGCGCCGTACCTCCGCAGATGGACCCGGATCCGCCGGGGTGGGGAGGAGCGGGGCCGGGGGCGGAGGCGGGTTCAGATGCGAGGCGGCGCCCGACGGCCGCGCGCGAGGCGTATTCCGCTTGGCGAGCCG
>Ga0156334_1026_pt1 | contig 13468 bp, 12 predicted proteins | sample RifCSPlowO2_12_FD_107982 | JGI IMG/M metagenome (GOLD analysis project Ga0156334, IMG submission 107982) | Candidatus Rokubacteria bacterium RIFCSPLOWO2_12_FULL_71_19
CTCCCGCTCCACGATCACGGAGATCTGGACGTGGGGGCCCTCCTGGAGGGCGTAGGCGGTGGAGGTGTGGATGACGTAGAGCAGCAGGTACGAGCTGACCGGGAACGTCCACGTGGTGGGCGCGTTGAAGCCGTAGCGGCTGACGATCTCGTAGAGCGTCAGCAGCACGATGGCCACGATGAGGCCGGCGGAGAGGAGCGCGAGCGCCCCGTTGGCCCGCCGGCACCACCCCGCCACGGTGGAGAATGACCACCCGCCCGCTCCGGAGCCTGGCGCGGGCGGTGCCGGCGCGGGCTCCGTCAGGACGTGGTCCTGACCCGCGCGCACGTCAGCAGCCGGTCGATTCCAGCGTGTCCGTCGGCCCCCGCCGGACCTGGTCCCGGTACTTCTGGAGGACGTCGACGATCCGATTGCCGCGCGGGCCGGTGGCCTGGCGGACCTTGTCCCAGATCTGCGCCTTGGCGACGAGGCGGTCGAACTCCGCCTGGTTCGGCGTACAGAACTTCACCCGGGACGCCTTCATCTCGCCGATCGCCCGCTTCATGTCGCGGTCCATGAGATCGAACTGGTGCCGCTCGGTCTCGCGCCCCGCCGCGAGCAGGATGTGCTGATCGGCAGGCGAGAGCTTGCTCCACACGCCGAGGTTCATCGTCAGCACCAGGTAGTTGACCGAGTGGTCGGCGCGAGTCACGTACTTGGCGACCTCGGTGATCTTGAAGGACTGGAGCAGGTTGTAGACGAGGAGGGTACAGTCGACCGTCCCCCGCTGAAGCGCGATGTAGAGGTCGCCGAGCGGCATGAAGACGGGGCTGCCGCCCCAGTTCTGGATAGTCTCCGACTGCCAGCGCCCGGCCGTCCGGATCTTGACGCCCTTCCAGGCGGCCTCGTTCGACACGAACTTGTCACGACAAGTCACCGGATCGGGCAGGAGCGACGTCGAGTAGATTGCCTTCTGCTTGTGCTCGCGCAGGATCTCGTCGACGATCGGGAACACCTCGGCGTTCATCTTCGTCAGTTCTCGCGGTCCATCGGGAATGCGAACGGGACCTCGAAGGGGATGAAGTCGGACACGGTCCCGGAGAAGTACGAGGTGACGACATGGGCGGAGACGTCGGCGAGGCCGTCGCGGATGCCCTCGAGCATGCGGGGCCCGGGGAGCAACGCGCCCGCGTACTGGTTGCGGAAGGCGATGCGGCCCTTCGTTCCCTCCGTGACCTTGCCCTGCCAGAACCGAACGGCCTCGGAGAGGTAGTCACCTTCCGGCCACGCCCCGGCCACCTGAAGGCTCAGCTTGTCCGACTGCGCCGCCGCCGGGAGCACCGGGCCCAGCGCCGTGAGGGCAAGAGCGACGATCGCGACGAGCAGCGTTCCGACATGCACGAGGCACCTCCTCTTCACAGCCTGATCAGGCACTGGGTGCGGGATGGTCCCACAGGAACGTGGCGATCGATCCCATGTCGCGCGCCCCGAACCCCGCCGCGATCGCCGGGCCGGCGGTGCCGCGGTTGGCGGCGGCCCAGTCCACGCGGCACCGTTCGTGCTCTACAGGCGCGGGCATTCGAGCGGGCAAGGGAGACGGAGTCTGCGTCATCGCGCCCTGATCACTTGGCGTGGGAAGAATCGCTGCGATGCCGCGCGCGGCCAATGAGCCGGATGCATCATTGCCGCGTGCAGCCTCGTCGCCGGCTCGGTGAGGGCTCTGGATCCGCGCCGGCCGCGGGCCAGCGCCGCTCGGCCGGCTCACCATCGACCCGGCCCTGGGCGCGATGATTGCCCACGAGCCCCCGCCCCGGCCCAGGTCCGGGATCGGGCTCGACCAGACCCTGTGCTCCCTCAAGGGGGCGGCAGCCCGCCGCGAAAATGTGTTCAAGGAGCAGCTCAAGGCCCAGGAATCCAAGCCGAAGGTGCTGGGCCGGAAGTTCCAGGAGGGGTTGAAGAAGGTCAAGGACTACCCCGAGCAGCCGCTCCGGCCGATCGACCTGGACTAGGGGAGGCGCCCGGACGAGATCCCACCTCCGGCCTGCTCAAGGGCGTCAGCCGCTCCTTCTACCTTCCGTCGCCGTCCTGCCCCGGGCGGTGCTGCCCACCATCGGTCTCACCTACCTGCTGGCGCGGGCGACCGACACCATCGCTGACACCGTGCAGGACCCGGCCCTCGTCCGCCCGCTCCTCGCCCGCCTGGCCCCCTCGGGCAACCGCAAGCCGCCCGGCCCGGCCCCACTACCCCCGCCATCCTCGCGTAGCCCGCCCCTGAGGGCCTCCCTCGACGCTTCCCCTGACCCCCGTCGACACCCCCGGCCCCGCCCGCGCAGTTTCCGGCGACTTCTTGACCGCGAGCCCGCGCCCGCGCGGGACGACTCGGGGCCCGCACGCGCTCACGATGCCCAGGACTCGCCTTTCGTCCACCCCGAACGGGCCCTCCCGGGTCCGGTGCCGGGGTTCGCGGGAGACAGCCGGACCGGCCGGACCTGGCCGGACGCCCGCCGCCCCAGCAGAGCTGGCGTCAATCGTTCCTCTGGGCTGGACAACCTGAAGCTCCCGCCCGGAGAGGGGGTGGAACGGGTGCGTGACCCGGGCGCGGTCCCCCGCAGCGGCGGTGTCGGGTGCAGCTGATCGGGTGGGCGAACACGCGGCGCATCAAGGCCGCCCAGGTCCAGGCGTGGGCGGGGCCGGAGGCGCGGGGGCTGGCCTCGCGCGCGAGGGCGGCGCCGGGCGGGGCCGGGCGGCCGGAGCTGAGAGAAATCGAATAGCCCGAGCGCGGGTGATCACGCCTCAAGAACGTGATAAACTCACCGCGCCCGATGCGACCCCGCCTCGGGAACGAGCCTCCCGGACATGCAGGCGCTCTCGGGAATCCGCTTCTTCAACATCTCTCAGGTGCGGGCGGCGCCCGCAACCGCCAAGTACCTGGCCGATCACGGCGCCGACGTCATCAAGGTCGGACCCCTGGGCGGAGACGAGGGGCGGGAACCACGCGCTCCAGCGGACCGGGCGCTCGCGATGCGCGCGCTCCAGCCGCTCACCGCGGGCGTTGATGCCGCGGGGACCGGCGAGCGACCAGAAACGAGAGGCGGAGGCTCACAATGAAATGCCCGCGGTGCCAGCACGAGCACCGCCCCGGCGCGAAGTTCTGCGAGGAGTGTGCCGCGCCCCTGGCGCGCGCGTGCGCCAACTGCGGCGCCGAGCTTTCCCCGACCGCCAAGTTCTGTTCGGAGTGCGCCCATCCCGCCGGGCAGGCCGCCCCATCGACATCCTCCTCGTCACAGCGCTTCGGCGCGCCGGAGGCCTACACCCCGAAACACCTCGCCGAGAAGATCCTGACGTCGAAGGCCGGGCTCGAAGGCGAGCGCAAGCAGGTGACGGTCCTCTTCGCCGACCTCAAGGGATCCATGGAGCTGCTGGCCGACCGGGATCCTGAAGAGGCGCGGAGACTCCTCGATCCTGTGCTCGAGCACATGATGGAGGCCGTCCACCGCTACGAGGGCACGGTCAATCAGGTCATGGGCGACGGGATCATGGCCCTGTTCGGAGCGCCGCTCGCCCACGAGGACCACGCCATCCGCGCTTGCTACGCCGCGCTCCGGATGCAGGACTCGGTGAAACGCTACGCAGAAGGCGTCCGTCGGACCGAGGGGATCCCCATCCAGATCCGCGTGGGCCTGAATTCGGGCGAGGTCGTCGTGCGCTCGATCGGGAGCGACCTCCGGATGGACTACACCGCGGTGGGGCAGACCACGCATCTCGCCGCGCGAATGGAGCAGATGGCCGTGCCGGGCTCGATCCTGGTTCCCGCCGACACCCTGACGCTCGCCGAGGGCTATGTTCAAGTCAAGCCTCTCGGCCCCTTGTCCATCAAGGGGTTGGAGGCCCCACTCGAGGTCTTCGAGGTGACAGGGGCGGGCACGGTGCGCTCGCGCATGGAAGCGGCGGCAGCGCGAGGCCTCACCCGTTTCGTGGGCCGCGAGGCCGAGCTCCAGACCCTCAACCAGGCCCTCGAGAAAGCCCGTGCCGGCCACGGCCAAGTTGTGGCCCTCGTGGGCGAGCCCGGCGTGGGCAAGTCGCGTCTGTTCTGGGAGTTCATCCACTCTCACCGGACCCACGGCTGGCTCGTCCTCGAAGGCGGCACGGCTTCCTACAGCAAGGCCACCGTCTATCTGCCCGTGATCGACCTCCTCAAGGCCTACTTCCAGATCGAGCCGCGGGACGAGCCACGCAAGATCCGCGAGAAGGTGACGGGCAAGATTCTCTCCCTGGACCGGGCGCTCGAACCCGGGCTGCCCGCCTTCCTGAGCCTCCTGGACGTGCCGGTCGAGGATCCCCAGTGGCACGCCCTCGATCCTCCGACGCGCCGGCAGCGCACCCTCGACGCGCTCAAGCGCCTGCTGCTCAGGGAAAGCCAGGTCCAGCCGCTCGGCCTGGCTCTCGAGGACCTCCACTGGATCGACTCCGAGACCCAGGGACTCCTCGACAGCCTGGTCGAGAGCCTACCCACGGCATGCCTCCTGCTCCTCGTGAACTACCGCCCCGAGTACCAGCACGGCTGGGGAGGGAAGAGCTACTACACCCAGCTCCGCATCGACCCCCTCCCGCCCGAGAGGTGCGAGGACCTGCTGGAAGGCCTCCTTGGGGCCGACGTCAATCTCGGGCCCCTCAAGCAGCATCTGATCGCCCAGACCCAAGGGAACCCCTTCTTCCTGGAGGAAAGCATCCGGACCCTGGTGGAGACGCATGCCCTGGTCGGCGAACGGGGAGCCTACCGCCTGGTCAAGCCACTTGCGGGCGTCCAGGTCCCGGCCACCGTCCAGGCCATCCTGGCGGCTCGCATCGACCGCCTTCCGCCCGAAGAAAAGCGCCTGCTCCAGGCTGCCGCGGTGATCGGCGCAGAGGTGCCCTTGCCACTGCTGCAAGTGATTGCCGAGCAGACCAGCGAGGCCTTGCACCGGGGGCTCGCGCATCTCCAGGCTGCCGAGTTCCTCTACGAGGCTCGCCTCTTCCCCGACGTCGAGTACACGTTCAAGCACGGCCTCACCTACCAGGTTGCCTACGGGAGCCTGCTCCACGACCGCCGGCGAGCCCTTCACGCCCGGATCGTCGAGACCATCGAGGCGCTCCATCCCGAGCTCGTCACCGAGCACGTCGAGCGGCTGGCCCATCACGCGGTCCGGGGCGAGCTCTGGGAGAAGGCCGTGAGGTATCTCTCCCAGGCCGGCGCCAGGGCGTTCGCCCGGTCGGCGCACCGCGAGGCCGTACCCTGCTTCGAGCAAGCCCTGGCGGCCCTGACGCATCTCCCCGAGACGCGCGAGACGCGGGAGCAGTCCGTCGATCTTCGCCTCGGCCTGCGAAACTCGCTCTTCCCGCTGGGAGAAGTCGCGGCCGGCCTCGGGCATCTCCGCGACGCTGAGTGCGTGGCCTCTGCCCTCGGTGATCAGCGTCGGCTCGGGTTGATCTCGGGGTACATGAGCGAGCACTTCCGGCTGACCGGTCACGCGGCGGACGCTGTGGCGTCAGCACAGACGGCCCAGGCCATTGCAGAGCGGCTCGGCGATCTTTCCCTCACGATCGCGGCGAACTACTACGTGGGCACCGCGCACTTCGTCGCGGGCGACTATCGGCGAGCCGGAGAGGTCCTCGAAAGGACCAGCCAGCCGCTCGCCGGCGATCTCGGGCGCGAGCGTTTCGGCCTGGCGGGATTCCCCGTCGTGATGGTCCGTGTCTTCTGGATCTGGGCCCTAGCCGAGCGAGGCGAGTTCGGGGAAGGGATAAATCGTGGGCACGAGGCGCTTCGACTCGCCGAGACGCTGAATCACCCATACAGCCTGGCGTTTGCGTGCCGCAGCCTCGGGCATGTCTACGGTGTCAAGGGGGACTTCCGTCACGCCGTCTCCCTGCTCGAGCGCGGGGTCGCCCTGTGCCAGGAGTGGAACCTGCACTTCGTGGCGCCCACCCTGACGGAGATGCTGGGCTACGTGTACGCGCTGTCCGGGCGCCTGCCCGAGGGCCTCGAACTCCTGCAACAGGCGCTGGCGGCCGGGGAATCCATCGGCTTCGCGATGTTCCTCACGCCCCTAATCGTGCATCTCGGCGAGGCACGTCTGCTCGCAGACCAGCCCGAGGAGGCGCTCGGCCTCGCCGAGCGCGCCCTGGCGCTTGGGCGCACCCACGGCCAGCGCGGTCAGGAAGCGTGGGCGCTGCGCCTCCTCGGCGAGATCGCGGCGTATCGCGATCCGTGCGACGTCGAGACCGCCGAGGGCCGCTACCGTGAGGCCATGACGCGGGCCGCGGAGCTCGACATGCGCCCGCTCATCGCGCACTGTCACCTCGGGCTCGGCAAGCTCGCCCGACGAGCGGGCAGGCGCGAACAGGCACAGGAGCACTTCACCACCACGACAACGATGTGGCGCGAGATGGATATGCGCTTCTGGTTGGAGGAGGCGGAGGCCGAGATGCGGGGGCTGGCGTGACCCTTTGGTTCGCCTTGCCGACGGCCGTCCCCGCCCTCGCGTAGCCCGCGCCTGAGGGGCCTCAGGGGCGGGGCCGGGCGGCGCGGGGCGGCGGAGCGGGCCAGGTGGGCGAGGATGGCCTGCACGGCGGGGGGGCCTGGGCCCCCGTCACCCTTACACCAGGACCGCCTTCCCCATGACCTTGCGCTCGCGCACCACGGTCAGCGCCTCGGCGGCCTGCGCGAGCGGGAACCGGTGGGAGACATGCGGGGTGATGCGCCCGGCGGCGAGCCACCCGATGAGGATCGCAAGATTCTTGCGCTCCCGGGCGGGATCAAGCCGGCCCAGTGCGCCGATCGTGAACCCGATCGCTTCCGCGTCCTTGATCAGGAGGTGGTTGGTCTTGACGACGGCAGCCCGGCTGTGCCATCGGCATCGGCGGGAGCACTGGGAGCGATCCTTGGGGGGGCCGGGTCCGCCCGCGCCGCCACGTCCGAGTGCGGACCTTCTGTCAGGTCCACGCCACGCCCGGCGTCGGCCGTCCGCGGACCCGACCCCGGGGACTCCGGTAATGATGGCCACGCTCCGCCGTCCACCACGCCGCCGAAGGCCTCGCCCGCCAGGGCCGCGCGGAGCGCCGCATGGTCCTTCCGGTCGGCGCCGGGCTCGTCGGGGCATGCGGCCGCGCCCACCCATCGACGGCGCGGGCGCCGGCCCGTCAGCCGATGGCGACTGCCACGCAGGTGGTGGTGCGCGTGACGCCGTCGATGGTGCCGATGAACTCCGTCACGAGGTTGCCGATGGCGTCCAGCGTGGCCCCGTCCACCACCGCGATGAAGTCGTAGGGGCCGGTGACGGCGTCCATGGCCTCCACCGTGGCCCGGGCCCCCTTGATCTTCGCCAGCGCCTTCTTCACCCCCTTGGTTTTGCCGGCCGAGGACTCGATGAGCACGTACGCCTTCATCACAGGTCTCCTCTCTCGCTGCTGAGCACGCGCCTGATCCTGGTGAACAGCGGCGCCCGGTTGACGGTCTCGAGGCGGTGGTCGCCGTGCTCGATCCGCCAGAGCTCGATCTTCCCGCGCCCGACGTCGCGGATGGCCTCGGCGTGGGCGAAGGGCACGGTGTCGTCCCCCGCGCAATGGACCACGATCGCGCGCCGAGGGGCGATGCGTGGCGCCCAGCGGAGCGCGTCGGCCATGGCGAAGTCCTCGGGACCGAAGCGCCCGAAGCGCTGGCTGAGGACCTCCCGGCACGGGGGGTAATCCTCCCTGATCCGCCGGAGCGTGGCGAAGGGGGAGATGGCCAGCGCGCCCAGCAGGTCGGCGCGCCTGGCCGCCGTCACCAGCGCCATCGTGCCGCCGGTGGAGAGCCCCGCCGCCCAGACGCGGAGCCCCCGCTGCTGGAGCCAGGTGGCCGCGGCCCCCAGGTCTGCCGGCCAGGCCGACAGCCGGGCCTTGCCCGTGGAGGCGCCGTACCCTCGCTGCTCGATGGAGGCCACGGTGAAGCCCCAGCCCGCCAGCGCCGCGTGGAGATCGTCGAGGACGTGGGCGCCGCCCCAGCCGTGGGAGTACGCCACCCCCAGGCCGTTGGAGCGCCTCGGCAGGAAGAGCCGGCACGACAGGAAGACGTCTCCGTTCTTGAGGTGCACCGGGAGCATCATCGCCTGCGCCACCACAGGCAGAGCCCCGCCAGCGCCGCGGCGGCGCCCAGCGCCGGCCAGAAGTTGGTCCTGAACAACGGGATGGCGAAGAAGGGGGAGCGATGCTCCTCGGGCCGGATGCGGCCGTCGAGCAGGCCGTCGACGAGCGTCATGGCGCGGCCGAGGAAGACCTCCGTGGTGGCGCGCGCGAAGGCCGGATCGGCGAGCGCGGGATGCCCGACGTAGCCGAGCCCCCCGTTCCTGAGCGGGTAGTTGGGGATGAGGCGATGGGAGATCGGGTAGGCCGCCGCGGGAAGGGCGCGGAAGCCCGCCTCCACGAGATCGGGCCTGAGCCACAGCATGAACGACGTCTCCCACAGCCCGCCGTGGGCATCCTCGGCCAGCGCGCGGCGCTCCTCCTCGGAGAGCGGCCGGCCCAGGGCCTCCTCGATCTCGGGCAGGTAGCGGCCGCGCAGGAACTCCCACACGAGCTGCCCCGTGAGCGAGGCCATGGTGATGCCGTGACGGCGCGACACGATGCCGGCGGCTTCCTCGAGGGCCACCAGGTGGCCGGGCCCGCCATGGCCGTTGCAGACGAGGATGTAGCGGAAGCCCGCGCGCGCCAGCGACTCGCCATAGTCCACCAGCGTGTCGCGCACCGCCCGCTGGCGCACGGTCACGGTGCCCACCGCGTGGAACGTGAAGGAGCCCATGTGCAGCGTCGGCGCCAGGACCGCGGTCCAGCCGACGCGTGACTGCACGAGACGCTCGGCGATGGCCTCCGCCAGGTAGCGCGCGGCGAAGGCATCCACGCCCACGGGCAGGTGAGGGCCGTGCTGCTCTAGCGGGCTCACGGTGAGGATGATGACGGTGCGATCCCGGTCCAGCGCGTCGAGCGCCGGCGTGGACATCTCCTCCAGGAGACGGATGCTCAAAAGCTGCTCCCTTTCGTGGCGGCGAGGTAGTCGGTCTTGGCCTGCTCGAGCTCGGCGATGATCGTCTGGCGCGCGGCGAGCAGGCGGGAGGCCGTCTGTCGGCGGGTGAGCGCCAGCGCGCCGAGCCGGAGCTCGCCGCGCAGCCGGCCGACGCCGCCCAGGTAGCGGTAGGCGGCGAGGCTCGAGAGCGGCAGGGACAGCACGAAGGCCGCGGCCCAGCCGGGGCCCGCCAGCCACCAGACGAGCCAGGCTTCGGCCCCCCAGAAGAGCGGGAAGGCGACGATGCTCGCCAGGAGCCGCGTGGTCGCGTAGTCCGTCTCCTTGCGAGCCATGCGCCTGGCGACCCAGCGCGGGACGAGGTACGGCAGCCCGCTCACGACAGCGCCATAGGCGAAGAGCGGCAGCCCCGCGGAGGCCTGCCAGCCGCGGCGGAGCCGCCGCCGCACGGCCTCGTCGCGGATCCGGTAGGCCGCCAGCATGGCGCGGTAGCCCTGGATGCGCTGCCAGAGCCGCTCCACACGCTCGGGGTCGCGGTCCTCGAAGAAGTGGGTGGCGTCCACGATGGCCTGCGAGAGGCGCAGCGTGTCGATCTGGCGCGTGGACAGCCCTCGTTCTTCCTGGAGCTCGCGGACCAGGTCGCCCCGGTACAGGTCCTCCACGGCGCGGATCAGCCCTGCCGAGTCGATGCGCTTGACGGCCACCACCTGGGATTCCATGCCCCACTGGATGGCCGTGGTGAGGGCGTCCACGGCCTTGACCGGATCGCCGGCGAAGGGCTCGAGGTAGGGCGCGACGGAGATGGCCTCGCCGAAGGCGACCAGCACCCGGGCGCGGAAGGACTTCCGCGCCTCGAAGGTGAGCCCCACCGGGATCACCGCCAGCGGCGGCGCCGGGCCCGGGGCCCCGGCGCGGCGGCCCTCGAACTCCAGCGCGATGCGCGCCGCGCCGGTCTTGATGCGCTGGACGCGCGGCTCGGCATGCGTGGTGCCCTCGGGGTAGATCCCGATGAGCCCGCCCGCGCCGAGGGCGCGAAAGCAGGCCGCGAAGGCCTCCACGTTCCGGTCGGCGCCGGCCGTCATCTCCCCCCGCGGCTCGTCCTGCTTCCGGTAGACGGGGATGGCGCCGCAGCCGAGGAGGAAGCGGGCCACCAGCGGATTGCTGAACAGCGCGGCCGTGGCGAGGTAGTGGACTTTCCGGGAGAGGACTGCCCCCACCAGGAGGGAGTCGATCAGGTTGTTGGGGTGGTTGATGCAGAGGAGCACCGGTCCCGTCGCCGGCACGCGCTCGGGGTGGCGCACGTCCACGGTCTTGAAGAAGAACCAGACCCAGAAGCGGCTGATGAGCCGCACCCAGGCGTAGAGCGCGTCCGCGCGCTCGGCGGCTCGCGGGGCGCGCATCACTCGGCGATGAAGCGCTTGAGCGTGGCGAGGAACCAGGTGGGGCGCTCCATGGTCCTGCTTCCGATGAAGTCGACGCGCGTCCCGCGCTCCTGGGTGCGGTTCTGCGGATCGAAGCGGACGGTGATGGCGGCGGTCTGGGCTCCCGCGCGCAGCGCCAGGCGCTCGCCCGCGCTCTCGTCGCCGAGCCGCGCGACGATCACGAAGAGACCGCTCCGATCGCTCTCGCCGAGGTAGGTGAAGCCCGTCTTCTCCCTCACCAGCTCCACGGGCACCCCCGCTCTGGCGTTCCCCCTGGCGTCCTTGAGGTAGCCGAGGACCGTATATCGATAGTAGACCTCATGCTCGGCGACGGCGTCGGATGCGAGGAGCAGCACGAAGAGAAAGGCAAGAAGTCCCGCCCGCTTGCCCGTCACCGGCTCAGTGTAGGGAAGGGTCCCGACCTGTGTCAAGGAGCCCTCACGGGCGGACGATGAAGGCTCCCTCCGATGCCCGACCTTCCCCTTCGCCGGCCAGAGGCCCGTCCCCGCCGAGGCTCGCGCGCGCGGAGGAGGGCGAAGAGCCGGGGCGCCGTCACGGGCACCTCGGTGATCCGGACGCCCAGTGGCTCCAGCGCATCCTCCACTGCGCCGGCGATGGCGGCCGGCGGCGAGATGGCCCCGCCCTCGCCGAGACCCTTGACGCCGAGGGGATTCCGCGGCGACGCGAACTCCATGTGAACGGTCTCGATGGGCGGCACCTCGCTCGCGGCCGGCAGGTGGTACTCCATGAGGGTCGTGGTGAGGAGCTGGCCCTCGCCATCGTAGCGGATCTCCTCGTGGAGCGCGCCGCCTATCCCCTGCGCCACCCCGCCGTGGATCTGCCCTTCCACGATCATCGGGTTCACCACCCGGCCGCAGTCGTGGGCCACGAGGTAACGGAGGAGCCGGACCTGCCCCGTGTCCACGTCCACCTCCACCACCGCCGCGTGGACGGCGCTGGCATAGGTCACGGTGGGGACCGAGTGGTACACCGTGGCCTCGAAGACGGGCTCGGCCGGACCGGGCCCCGCGAAGGTCGGCAGGCACCCCTGGATCACGCGCGCGAAGCTGAGCGCACGGTCGGATGAGCCGCGGACGAAGACACGGCCGTCGGCTACTTCCAGGTCGGCGGGACTCGCCTCGAGCAGCTTGGCCGCGGCCGCCACCAGGCGCTCGCGGACGCGCCCCGCGGCCTCGGCGACGGCGTTGCCGGCCAGGACCAGGCTCCGGCTGGCGAAGGTGCCGATGCCGAGGGGGATGGCCGCCGTGTCCCCGCCGATGACGCTCACGTGCTCGAGCGGGCAGCCGAGGCCGTCGGCGGCGATCTGGGCGAAGACCGTCTCGTGCCCCTGACCCTGGGAGCAGGCGCCCGTCGCCACCACCGCCCGGCCCGTCGGGTCGAGCCGCAACGCGGCCCCCTCGTAGGGCCCGATCCCCGTGCCCTCGACATAGGCCGATAGCCCGATGCCCCGCCAGACGCCCCGCGCGCGCAGCGCCGGCTGCTCGCGCCGGAACTCCTCGTAGCCCACCGCCCGGAGCGCCGCCTCGAGCGTCGCCGGGAAATCGGCGCTGTCGTAGACGAGCGGATTGCCGTCCCGGTAGAGGAGCCCCACGTCGTACGGGAGCTCCTCGGGCCGCACGAAGTTCCGCCGCCGCAGATCGGCCGGGTCGAGACCCAGCTCCCGGGCGCAGGCATCCGCGATCCGGTCCATGACGAAGACGGCCTCGGGCCGCCCGGCGCCGCGGTAGGGGGCGTGGGGGGTCTTGTTGGTGACGACCGAGCGCGCCTCCACCGAGAAGTTCCGGACCCGGTACGGGCCCAGCATGTGGCCCACCGTGTTGTAGGGCTGGACGATTCCCCACGGATTATAGGCGCCCTGGTCCAGGAGCAGGCGGTCCCGGAGGGCGAGGATCTCTCCCTCCCGCGTGGCCCCGAGCTCCACGTCGTGGCACTGCTCCCGCGAGTGAGTCGCGCTCTGCAGGTGCTCGTGGCGGGTCTCGATCCACTTCACGGGGCGCCCGAGCCGGGCGGCCAGGATCGGGATCAGGAGGTCCTCCGGATAGATGGAGCACTTGGTGCCGAAGCCGCCGCCCACGTCGGGCGCCACGACCCGCACCCGGTGGGCGGGGAGGCCCAGCGCCTCGGCCAGCACCCGCTGGAGCCAGTGGGGCACCTGGGTCGAGGCCCAGACGGTGAGCCCGCCGCGCGCGTCGGGCTCGGCGAGCACTCCCCGCGGCTCCATGGGCAACCCGGCGTAGCGCTGCATCCTGAGCCGCCGCCGGACCACCACCGGCGCCTCGGCCAGCGCGCGCGCGGCGTCGCCCAGCTCGACCCGGAAGGCCACGGCCACGTTGTCGCCCCACTCGGGGTGGATCAGCGGGGCCTCGGCATCGAGCGCGCGCTCGGGGTCCACGAGGGCCGGCAGCGGGTCCCATTCCACCTCGACGAGCGCCAGCGCGTCCTCGGCCACATAGCGGTCGCTGGCGACCAGCACCGCCACGGGCTCGCCGACATAGCGCGCGCGCCCGCGCGCCAGCGGGTACTGGGGCGCGGACTTGAGCTGGAAGCCGACGCGGGACTGGAGCGCTGGCGGCGGGGCGCCGGCGGCAGGGAGCGGCACCAGGCTCGCCTGGAGGTCCTCGAAGCCGAAGACGCCGATCACCGAAGGGTGGTGGCGGGCCCGCTCGGCCCGGATGGCGGCGATCCGCGCATGGGCGTGGGGACTCCGGAGGAGGGCGGCGTGGAGGCAGCCGCTCACGCGGAGATCGTCCACGTACTGCCCGCGCCCGGCGAGCAGCCGCGGGTCCTCGACGCGGCGGACCTCGGCCCCGACATACTTCCCGCCCATGGCGTGACCCCAGGCTCTCGGCGGCGACGGCTACTGCGCCGCCGCCGCGTGCCGTCTACTCTACCTGCACAACCGCACCGTGCCGGGCCAAGGAACGAGCCAGACGAGGCCCGAGGGAGGCGCGGGCGCGAGGCCTACTCCCTGTACGTTGAGTGCCCGCGCCGACCGAGAACGAAGTATGGCGAA
>Ga0156334_1075_pt2 | contig 13379 bp, 9 predicted proteins | sample RifCSPlowO2_12_FD_107982 | JGI IMG/M metagenome (GOLD analysis project Ga0156334, IMG submission 107982) | Candidatus Rokubacteria bacterium RIFCSPLOWO2_12_FULL_71_19
AGCGGGACCCGGCAGGCCACGTGCGGCTCACGGAGCTGGAGCTGGGGCGAGCCGTGCGGGAGCGCGTCACCGCCAGCCTGGCCGCCCGGGGCATGCGCATGACCATCGTCGCCAAGGAGCTGGGCTACGAGCTCCGAAGCGCGGCCCCGGGGGCCTACGACATCCAGTACAGCCGGAGCCTCGGCTACTGGGCCACCCGCTTCCTCCTTGAGGGCGGGACGGGGGCGATGATCACGATCCAGGGCGGGCGGTTCGTCCCCATCCCGTTCACCGAGATGCTGGACCCCGAGACCGGCCGCACCCGGGTCCGCCGCGTGGATGTGTCAGCCGAGTTCTACCAGACCCTCTGGGCCTACATGATCCGGCTCAAGCCCGAGGACTTCGACGACCCGGCGGCGCTGGCATCCATCGCCAAGGCGGGCCACCTCACCGAGACCGAGCTGGTCAGCCGCTTCCGCCCTCTCGTGGAGCCGCCCCCCGGCTTGAGGTGACAGAACCGCCGGGCTACCATCCGGCCACTCCAGGAGGTCCCGCCATGGTGACATCGACCGGCGACGCGCTCCTCCCCATGTTCCAGGACGTCATCGAGATGCTGGCGCTGACCCGCGTCTCCTTCAACCGCCACGACGCCGCCGGCCGCGAGACGGCCGCTGCGCTGGGCCGCAGCATCCACAAGCGCGAGAAGGAGCTCACCCAGGAATTGCTCGCGGCCCCGCCCGAGCCCGAGGCGCTCCGCTTCGTGCCCGGCCACCTCGAGCGCATGGGCGATGCCATCGAGGGGGTGCTCCGCTGCGTGCGGACCATCGAGGCCGAGGGGATGGTGTTCACCGAGCGCGGCGTGCGCGAGGTCAACGAGCTCTTCGACCGCGCGGCCGAGCTCGTGGAATGCGCCCGTGATCTCGCCCGCACGGGGAACCCGGTGCTCGCGCGGCACATGGAGATCGAGAGCCTGCGCTTCCAGGACATCGCCTCGGAGTTCGCCCGGGCGCACGAGGAGCGCCTCATCGAGGGCGTCTGCATGCCCCGCGCCTCCAGCGCCTACCTGGCCATCCTCGACTATCTCCGCGAGGTGGTGCGCCACGCCCGCCACATCGCCAGCCGCGTTGCCCAAGGCGGCGCCCGGGAGCAGGGCTCGGCCCGGCCTCGGTAGGCCCGTCCCCACGACCCCGGCCGCGCCGGCGAAACATCCGGCGGGCCTCGCGCGTCATGGAAGCATGAGGCGTGGCGCCCAAGTCCTCCTCCTCATGTGTGCCCCTGTTTCTAGGGCTCCCGGAAGGCCTCGTGGGTCCGCCGCAGCAGCGGGCTCAGGAAGAAGTCGAGCGCGCGGCGCCTCCCGATCAGGATCTCGACGGTGACGGCCATGCCCGGGGCAAGGGCCACGTCGCGGTCGTCCACGCGGAGGACGCTGCGCTCGAGGCTCACCCGCGCCGCGTAGACGAGCCCGAGGCGCTCGACCGAGACGGCGTCGCCGGACAGGCTTGTCACTCGCCCGGGCACGGTCCCGTACCGCGTGAAGGGAAAGGTCTCCACCTTGATCTCGACGGGCTGCCCGGGCCGGACGAAGCCGATGTCCTTGTTCTCCAGCCAGGCCTCGACCTCGATCCGGGCCTCCCGGGGCACCACGACCATGAGCTGCTGCCCGGGCGTCACCACGCCCCCGACCGTGTGCACCGCGAGCTGCTGGACGACGCCGTCCACCGGAGAGACGAGCCGCTGCACGGCGCGGCGCCGGGCCGCCTTCAGGACCTCCTGGGAGAGCGCCGCGGCCCTCGCCTCCCACTCGGTGAGCTCGCCGAGCCGGGCGCGCCTGAACTCGGACTCGAGCACCTCGGACTGCTTCTCGGCCTCGCCGAGCGCGGCCCGCTCCCGGTCGAGGCGCTGGCGCTCCATGGCCAGTTCCTGCACGCGGTCCACGCGCCGCTCCTCCACCTCGAGGTACTGCATCCGGGCCACGTACTCGCGCTCGAGCAGCGTCCGGTAGGCGCGGGCGCGCTCGGTCTGCATGACGACGAGCGCCTCGAGGCGCTCCACGTTGGCCCGGGCGCCCTCCACCGCCGAGACCCGCTGCTGGATCGCCAGCGCCGCGGCCTCGAGCCGGCGCTCCTGCTCCTGGCGCTGGTCGGACAAGAGCTGGCGCTGGAGCGCCACGAGCCCTGCCTCGGCGCCGGGCGGCGCCTCGAAGGAGGCCTCGCCCGCCAGGAGCGCGCGCAGCCGGGCGACGTGGAGGCGCGCCGACATCTCCTCGATCCCGAGCCGCGCCTCGTCGGCGCCGCTGGCCGTGGGATCCAGCTCCACGAGCAGCTGTCCCTTGCGGACTACCGCGCCATCGGCGACGCGGATCGCCCGGATCAGGCCGGACTCCAGCGGCTGGATCAGCTTCGAGTGGCCGGCGGCGATGATCCGTCCGCGCGCCACCGCCACCACGTCCAGCGAGCCGAGGTAGGCCCACGCCGCCGTGGCGGCGACAAGGGCCAGGATGACGGTGCCCAGCGCCACGCCCAGCGGGGATGGCGGCGAGTCCTGGATCTCGAGGAGCGCGGGCAGGAACTCGCGGTCCTCGCGCCTCGCCCGCCGCCGCGCGCGGCTCACGGGTTGCCGGACCGGAACGCCGCGCCCACGGGTCGCCCCCGCCCCTGATCCTCGCAGAGCCGCGCGAAGAATCCCCCCGTCCCGCCGAGGGCAGCCGGCGTCCCCTCCTCGGCCACCCGCCCGCCCTCGATGACGAGGACCCGGTCCACCCCTTCCACCATCGTCAGGCGGTGGGCGATGACGAGCACGGTGCGCCCGCGGGAGATCTCGGGGAGGCGGCGGCGGATGGCGCGCTCGGCCTCGTGGTCGAGCGCGCTCGTCGCCTCGTCGAAGATGAGCACCGCGGGGTCGGCGCAGAGCGCGCGGGCGATGGCGATGCGCTGGCGCTGCCCGCCGGACAGCGCGCAGCCGTGGTCGCCCACGGCGGTGTCGTAGCCCTCCGGCAGCGCGGCGATGAAGTCGTGGGCGCCGGCCAGCCGCGCCGCCGCCACGACGCGCTCCATCGGCAGGCCCGGGTCGCCGAGCGCGATGTTCTCCCGGACCGAGCCGCCGAAGAGCACGGTGTCCTGGGGCACCACGGCGACGCGGCGCCTGAGCCAGACGGGATCCAGCTGCGCGAGATCCATGCCGTCCAGCAGGACGCGGCCCGAGGCGGGGACGTAGAGCCGCTGGAGGAGCTTGGCGAGGGTGCTCTTGCCGGAGCCGGAGGGGCCGGCGATGCCGACCACCTCCCCCGGATGGATGGAGAAGGACACGCCGCGCAGGACGTCGGGGCCGCCTGCGCGGTAGCGAAAGGAGACCTCCTCGAAGACGAGGCGCCCCTCCACCCCGGGCGGGCGGCTCCAGCCCGCCAGGCGTGGCGTCTCGCGCGGGGTGTCGAGCACATCGCCGAGCCGCGCCACGGAGATCGCCGCCTGCTGGAACTCCTGCCAGCACTGGACGAGGCGCAGCACGGGGCCGCTCACCCGCCCCGCCAGCATGTTGAAGGCGATGAGCTCGCCCACCGTCAGCGCGCCCTCCATCACCAGGCGCGCGCCCCACCAGAGGATGGCCAGCGCCGTCACCCGGCTGAGCAGCGAGGCCAGCTCTCCCGCCACCTGCCCCGCCTGCGCCGCGCGGAAGCCGGCGCGCGCGTAGCCCGCCAGGTGCTCCTCCCAGCGCCGCTCCATCTGCGGCTCCACGGCCATGGCCTTGACCGTCTCCACGCCGCGGACGCACTCGACCAGGAAGGCCTGGCTGTCGGCGCCCCGCCTGAACTTCTCGTCCAGGCGCTCGCGGAGGAGCGGGGTCACGGCGAGGGAGAGCAGGACATACCCCGGCAGCGCGCCCAGCGCCAGGGCAGCCAGCGGGACGCTGTAGAGGAAGAGCACGGCGACGAAGATCCCCGTGAACAGCGTGTCCACGGCGGCCGTGATCGGCGAGCCCGTGAGGAAGTGCCGGAGCTCTTCCAGCTCGCGCACGCGCGCCACCGAGTCCCCCACCCGGCGCGCCTCGAAGTAGGGGAGCGGCAGCGCCAGGAGGTGCCGCACGAGCCGGGCGCCCAGCTCCACGTCGATGCGCGCCGCCGTGTGGGAGAAGAGATAGGCGCGCAGGCCCCCCAGGAGCGCCTCGAAGCCGAGGAGCCCCAGCATGCCCGCGGCGAGCACGTCGAGGGTCTGCAGCCCCCGGTGGACCAGGACCTTGTCGATGACGACCTGGGTGAAGAGCGGCGTCACGAGCCCCAGCACCTGCAGGAGCACCGAGGCCGCCAGCACCTGGGCGAGCTGGCGCCGGTACTTGACGACGAAGGGGAGAAACCATCTGAGCCCGAAGCGCCGGTCGCCGCGCGCGCCGGCGGCGCCGCGGCGCGCGCAGAGGAGCAGCGTGCCCGTCCAGGCGGCCTCGAAGCGCTCGCGGGCCCAGACGGCCACGGCCGGGGCGCCGGGCTCCTGGACCAGCGCCCGCTCCCGATCGGCGCGTGCCACGATCAGCCAGCCGCCGTCGGACCGCAGCGCCATGGCGGGAAGCGGGGCCGCGGCCAGCCGCGCCCAGCGGCGCCTCACCACGCGAGCGCGGAGCCCGAGGTGGCGGGCCGCGCGCACCAGCTCCGTCCGTTAGAGGGGCGTGCCGGACCGGCCGAAGCGGTGGCGCAGCGCCTCGCTGTCCGCCGCGACGCCCAGATACCGCGCCAGCGCCAGCAGGCCCGCGAGCCCGGTGTCGAGGCGCTCCGCCTCAGCCACCCTGCCCCGGCTGCCAGTGGGCCGCGAGGATGGTCGCGACATCGGCCGGGCGCTCCGTGACGGCCTGGCTCCAGGACAGCCCCGTGCTCTGGCTGAACGCGGCCATGGCCTGGATGAGCGAGTTCACCTGGGCGGCCTGGAGCCGGCTGCCGTCGCCGGCCTGGATCACCTCGACCTGATAGGCCGCGCCCCGGTACCAGTTCTGCACCGTCACCGCATCCGCCGAGGCCTGGAGCCCGAGCACGAGGCTGTCCACGCTCCGGCTCAGGATGAGATCGAGCGGGCGGGTGCCGGCGCCGAAAGCGGCGGTGTCCGTGTTGCCCGTGGTGGTGTCGTTCTCGACGATGCGGTCGGCGCCCGCGCCCCGGTCGAAGCGGTAGGTGTCGTTGCCGCGCCCGCCGATCAGCGTATCCGCGCCGGCGCCGCCGGTGAGCGCGTTGGCGGCGGCATTGCCCGTGAGCGTGTTGCCCGCCGCGTTGCCCGTGGCGTTGATCGCCGCGCTCCCCGTGAGCGTGAGATGCTCGACGTTGGCGCCGAGGGTGTAGCTCACCCCCGCCCGCACCGTGTCGGTGCCCTCGCCCGGCGCCTCCGTCACGATGTCACCGGCAGCGTCCACCACGTAGGTGTCGTTGCCCGCGCCACCCGACATGGTGTCGGCACCTGCCCCGCCGTTGAGGGTGTTGGCGGCGGCATTCCCGGTGAGGACGTTCCGGAGGGAGTTCCCCGTGGCGTTGATGGCAGCCGCGCCGGTGAGCGTCAGGTGCTCCAGATTGGCGCCGAGCGTGTAGCTGATCGCACTCATGACCGAGTCGGTGCCCTGCCCTTGCAGCTCGACGATCCGGTCCCCCGCGGCGTCGACGACGTAGGTGTCATCGCCGGCGCCACCCGTCATGGTGTCGGCGCCTGGACCGCCGTCGAGGACATTCGCCGCCGGGTTGCCCGTGAGGGCATTGGCGAGCTCGTTGCCGGTGGCGTTGATGGCGCCGGCCCCCGTGAGGGTGAGGCGCTCGACATTGGCCGGCAGCGTGAAGCTCACGCTGGACAGCACGCTGTCCGTCCCCTGGCCGCCCGCCTCGTTCACGCGGTCACCGGGATCGTCCACGACATAGATGTCATTGCCCTGGCCGCCCCACATGCCGTCCGCCCCCGCGCCCCCGTCCAGGCGGTCATCGCCCCCGTTGCCCCAGAGGCTGTCGGCCCCCCCGAGCCCCGTGAGCGTGTCGGCGCTCTCGTAGCCGACGAGCGCGTCGGCGCCGGCCGTGCCCTGGAGCACCATCTGCTTCAGCGCCTCTACGTCCCAGATGGTCCCGTCGGCCAGGAACTCCACCCGCTGCACCTCGTAGTCCGAGCCGAAGCCCTCGTTGAACCACCCCCCGAGGCGCATCTCGTCCACGTCCCAGATGGTCCCGTCGGCCAGGAACTCCACCCGCTGCACCTCGTAGTCCGAGCCGAAGCCCTCGTTGAACCACCCCCCGAGGCGCATCTCGTCCGTCGTGCCGTTGATCCGCAGCGCCAGGTCGCCCGCGTCAGTCCGGCTCACCCTGACCTCTGCGGGCAGGACATCAGCCGCCACCAGCACCCGGTCCTCGTCCGGCGCCTGCCAGTCGTGATCGCTCACCGTGTCCTGCCCGCTGCCGCGACCGAAGAGATAGGTGTCGTTGCCGAAGCCGCCGTCGAGCGTGTCGTCGCCGGGCCCGCCATCGAGCACGTCATTTCCGGCTCCGCCGTCGAGGGTGTCGGCATCGGCCCCGCCCAGGAGCCTGTCGTCCTCCCCGTCCCCGTAGAGGTGGTCCGCCCCGGGCCCGCCCTCGAGCCGATCGCCCTCGCTGCCGCCAAAGAGCCAGTCGTTTCCCGTGCCGCCTACCAGCACATCCTCGTGCTCGCCCCCGAGGAGGGTGTCATCCCCGGCGTCCCCGTAGAGGGCGTCCTTGCCGCGGTCCCCCGTGAGGATGTCGTCCCCCTCCCCACCTCGCAGGGCATCGGCCCCGGTGGTCCCCGCCAGCGAGTCGGCCACCGCCGTCCCTTCGATGAGGCTCTTCCCGGAGGAGTCCATGCCCCACCGATACTCCTCGCTCTGCGCCGCCAGGCTCTCCCGGAAGGCCCAGTAGCCCAGCATGCCTTCCGCCTGGAGGCCCCGGACCGTTCGTGCAAACTCGCCCAGATCCGCCTGGCCGGCTACGGGGTCGGCGGCGAGGCGGGTCTGGAGCTCCGCCTGCACCGCCGAGAGGTCGCCCCGCACCTGCTGCGCCGCCTCGTCCCATGCGTAGGTGATCAGGCTGTACAGGCTCTCGAGATGGCTCTGGGCCATGAGCTGGCTGTGGACCAGCTCGAGCACGCCCGCATAGGCTTCCTCCAGGACGCCCACCGCGAAGCGGTTGGGATCGGTCGCGCCCCCAGCGCCGACGAAGGCCTCGCCGAACAGCTGCTCCAGCATCGCCAGCTTCCGCGCATCCCAGTACGGGCCCCGGCTCGCCGGGTCGATGCCGTCGCTGCCCGTCCACCTGAAGACCAGCTGCTCCAGCGTCAGCGCACGCTGGGCGGGATCGGCCTGCGCCACGAAGGTCTCCACCAGCCCGCGCAGCGCCCCGCTCGTATCCCGGACCATAGCCTGGTGCAGGTCGTACACGTTGCCGAAGCCCTGCACGTCCGGGAGGAGGGCTACGTCCGGAGGAACGTCGAGATACTCGACGGCCAGCGACAGCATCCTGTCGGTCTGAAGGAGATAGTCACCCATCTGCCCCGTGGACCCGTCCGCCTTCGTGAAGCTGCCGAGAGAGAGCTGCGCGTTGCCCTGGGGGTCGGTGACATTGGTGGCCATGAACCCCGTGTTGAGGGCCGTGATGCCGGCGTCCCCGAGCCCCACGAGCTCGTCGCTCCGGCTCACGCCGTCTCCATCGGTGTCCCGCCATACCCTGAGGTTCCCCCACACCGGATCGGTCGCGTCGATCCGCCCGTCGGCATTGGCGTCCCATTCCCCCAGCGCGGCGAATCCATTCGGGGCCCGCGTGCCGTCCTGAAGCTGCGTCTGGTCCCCGAACAGCTCGCTTCCATCGTTGATGCGCCCATCCCCGTTCCGGTCCCACACGAGCAGGCCATCGTCCGCCCCCACCCATCCGCTCTGCTCGGCGAAGCCGCTGCGATCATGGTCGAAGGAGGCGCCTGCGGCGGCATGCCGGGTCTCGATGCCGTCGCCATCCAGATCGAGCACGAGCGGGTCGGCGCCCGCCATGGTCTGGGCGCCGGCGAATTGCGCGCGATAGTTCTCCATCGCGTGGGAGTTGAGCAGAAAGGCCGGCCCGCACATCCAGGATCGGTGCTGGAGGCCGCACTCGAGGAGCTGCAGCACCGCGGGCAGGTTCGTCACCCGCTCGGTGGTCCCTGCGTGCCAAAAGAGGTTCCCGAAAGGATCCGTCGTCGCCACGTAGTTGGTGATGTTGTGGGAGCCGTCGGGGTTCGCGCCGATCCCGGGGAAGAGGGCCAGCGCCCCCGGGGCGCCGAAGGTCACCGCGGAGGACAGGGGGTTCAGGCCCACCATCAGCTGGGCGAGAACGCCCCCCAGGGAGTGTCCCGTGAACGTGATCGGCGCCCCCGTGCCGCCGTAGGTCGTCGAGACCTGCTCATAGAATCTCACTGCGTCGGCGAACTGGGCTGGAACCTCCCCCCGCGCGATGGCTGCAACAGCCTGGCGATCGCCGCGGTCCGCGGACTGCATCCCCCGGAACGCGATCACGATCTCGCCAGCCGCGTTTTGATAGGCGGCCCCATAGAAACCCGTCTCTGTGGGGGGTGGATCGAGCGGCAGACGGGTCCACCCGTCCGGGGCCCCAGTACTCCGGTACACGTCAGCGCTCAACGCGGCGTACTGATCCACGGTTGCCATGCCCTGTCTCCCATGAGGTGTGGTGGTCCTCGCGCGGTCAATCTCGATCCGCGCCCAGCTCCCAGATGGTGACGACACTGCCACCCGCTGAGGCCAGCCGGCGCCCGTCAGGACTGAGCGCGAGGGAGTAGATGAGATCGCCATGCCCCTTGAGCGTCCCGATCAATCTGCTGGTGGCGACGTCCCAGATCTTGATGGTTCTGTCTTGACTCGCCGAGAAGAGGTACTTGCCCCCTCGACCGTAACGCACCGCCTGGACCCTCGCCGTGTGGCCAGCCAGCTCCCCGCGGAGCGTGCCCGTGTGCGGGTCCCAGACGCGTATGGGGTCCTCATTCTTCTTGCGCACGACTTGCCCCGTTACCTCATCGACCCGTTGTTGAACGGTGCCACTCGCCGAGGACACCAGGGACTTCCCGTCCGGAGCGTAGGCGAGCGCCTCGATCCAGCCGGAATGTGCCGCGATCGTCCTGAGGAGACTGCCCGCCGTGGCATCCCAGATTCGAATGTTGCCTCTGATGTCACCCCCAGCGAGGGTGCGCCCGTCCGGGCTGCTGGCCAGCGGCCGTGCGGTCATCCGAGGGGGAAGGGGGAGCGTGCGAATGGTACCGCCCGTCTTCACGTCATAGATGACCGCGACACCCAGGTAGGCGGCCACGAGGTGTCCGCCGTCGGCACTGAACGCCATTGCGTCGACATCGTTCGAGCCGGTGGGCACGGGCGCGGGGCCGCGGAGCGAGCGGACAAGGGCGGCCGTCTTGGCCTCCCAGATGTCCACGCTCATGTGATCCTTCGTGCGGGCCACGAAGCCCCGGCCGGCCGCCAGGAACCGCCCGTCCGGGCTGTAGGCCAGGGCCCGCACGGAACCCGGTCGATCCGTGAGGGTCCGAACGAGCCGGCCGGGCGCGGGATCCCAGATGCTGACGGTCATGTCCAGAATGCCCCCGGTGGCCACCTGGGTCCCGTCAGGGCTCCAGGCCACCGAGAACACGGCGTGCGGGTGCTTGAGCGTGTGAACGATGCGAGCAGGGGGCGGGGCGCTGCCCGGAAGCGGTGCGTCGGCTCCCGCCTCCGCCGCCGGGCGCCCCATGCGGGAGATCAGCGCGCCCGCGTCGAGCATGCCGCCCGCCCAGAGGAGCGCCGCCACCATGAGCATGGCCAGCGCCGCCTCGGCCCCGTGCCTCCACCCGACCTGCGCTCTCGCTGTCATCTCGCTGCTCCTCGCGTGCGTGGTCGTCTCGGCCATCACGCGGGCATGCTACGAGCGCGCGCGCGACAGCGTCAATGTCCAATGTTCGATACGGGAGGAGAAGTGGCAAGAAGTCAGCGAAAGCCAGCCGGCGGATGGCGGCAGCGCGGCGCACACAGATGACTGGGATCGGGGGCGCTCGCCGTGCTAGCCTCTGCCCATCGGACTGCCGATGGTGGACTTCCTCCAGAGCACGGACGCACCTGCGCCTCACCACCGACCGATGCGCGGCCTCCGTCCCCTGGGCCTCGTCGCCCTGCTCCTCTTCGCCGCCGCGGCCTTCACGCCCCTGGCCAACTGGCTCAACGCCTGGATGGCCGGCGGGGCCAGGCTGGAACCCGCGGACGCCATCGTGGTCCTGGGCCGCGGTGGCGCCGACACCGACGGCGTCCTGACCAACCGTTCGCTCCGGCGGGTGCTCCACGGGGTCGGCCTGTACCGAGAAGCCCTCGCTCCGCGGCTGGTGCTCTCCGGCTCGGCCGAGGAGGTCGAGGCGCGGACAACCCTGGCGCAGGGGTTCGGAGTCCCCGCCGCAGCGATCCTGAGCGCAGGGCCGGCGCACACCACCAGGGAAGAGGCGGACCAGCTCCGCAGGCTCCTGCTCCCGCGCGACACTCGACGCATCCTCCTCGTGGCCGATCCCATCGACATGCCGCGGGCGCGGGCCGCGATGGAGCGGGTTGGCTTCACCGTGCTGCCGGCACCCACAGCCGCCACCGGCCCGTCACAGCCCGAGGCGCGGCTGGGCCTCCTGCGCGACCTCGTCATCGAGCTGGCGGGCTGGACCTACTACCGCCTCACGGGCGCCCTCTGACCCCCGGCCATGGGCTCCCTCACCCTCATCGTCATCGTGTGTCTGACCTCGGTGGGCGCCTACCTCGCGGGAACGCGGTTCGTCGGGCTGCGCCGAACCCACCTGAAGGAGGCGGCTGTCGAGGCCGTGGAGTCCCTCGGGCTCGCCGCGGCCTTCCTGCTGGCCAACCTCGCCGTGGGGATCGCGCTGATCGTCGGCCTGCGCACCCTTACTGGCCGGTTCATCTCGGTCTATGTCGTCAACGACGCCGCCCTCGCCGTCCTCTCCCTGCTCCAGGCGCTGGTCTTTCAGCGCTGGCGGAGAGGCTCGGGGTAGCGCGGAGCGGACCGGACGCGCCGCCGCATGGGCGCGGGCGGGATCAGGCGATCTTCTCGTAGACGCCGGGCGGGATCAGCCGGTAGACGGCAATGGGCTCGGAGACGTTCTTGAAACGCTTCTCCCCGAGGCTCTCCAGCACGAAGTGCGCACGGATGCGCTCGGCGGTGGCGGGGCCGACCACGATCTCGCCGCCCGTGGCCGAGGCTGCGAGCCGGGCGGCCACGTTAGTGACGGGGCCCGAGGCGGTGAAAGTCCAGCGCTGGCCGCCCGCGCCGCCGAGCTTCGTCGCGCCCACCAGGGCCTCGCCGGTGTTGATCCCCATGTGCAGCTCGACGGGCTCGAGCCGGCCCCGGTGCTCCTCGTTCAGCTCGAGCGTCCGCTGGCGGATGGCGAAGGCCGCGCGCGTGGCGTTCAGCGCATGGTCCCACGCCCGCCCGGCGCGGTCGCCCTGGGGGGCGCGCTCGAAGATCACCATCAGGCCGTCGCCGGCCGTCTCGTTCACGTCGCCATGATGGGTCCGGATGATCTCGAGGAAGGAGGAGAAGTACGTCTGCACGAGCCGGTTCAGCGCGCGCGGATCGAGCCGCTCGGAGAGCTTCGTGTACCCGGAGATGTCCAGGAACAGCACCGAGACCTCCTCGGTCCGCTTCTCGAGCTCGGTGGCGTTGGGATCGCGCTCGAGCAGCGCCTTGACGGCGTCGGGGACGAACTTGGACAGCTCCCCCTTGAGCTGCTCCAGCAGCTCCACCTGGCGGCGCGAGGCCTGGAGGCTCTCGAGGGTCGTCGCCAGCTCCGCGTTGCGCGCCGCCACCTCGTCGCGCGCGCGCGCCAGGTGCTCGGTCATCTCGTTCAGCGCGCCGCCCAGCACGCCGATCTCGTCGCGCGAGGCGACGGCCACGCGGGCGCCGAAGTCGCCCTCGCCGATCCGCCGCGCCACGGCGGCGACCCCCTGGATGGGCTTGACCACCATCTGTCGCATGGCGATGGCCAGCACGCCGCCCGCGGCGAGGATGGTCAGCACCGCGACGAGGATCTGGCGGTTGCGCTGGGCACGCACCGCGGCGAACACCGGCTCCATGGAGGTCGCCACGCGCACGACGGCCCGCACCTTGTGGTCGCTGCCGTGACACCCCTGGCACTTCTCCTGGTTGATGACGGGCCGGTGCAGCGTGAAGAGCGGCACGCCATCCTGGAGCTCGATGGTCTCCTGGGTCTCGAGCGTCTGGAGCGCCCGCTGGAACAGCGGCCCCGTCATCCTTCGCCCGGGCTCGCGGCGCATCCGCTTGATGTTCTCGAACACCTCCTTGGGCAGCCCCGCGTTGCGCTCCACCTCCTCGAGGGTCGCCAGGTCCGTGAAGGCCTCGACGCCGTTGCGGCGGTAGATGTCGAGCCCCTCCACCGGCGAGGTGCCGCGCAGCTCGGTGATCATGGCGCGTGTCACGTCGGGGCGCTCCTGGAGCATGGCGGCTTCCACGCTGGAGATGAGCGCGGAGGTGAGCCGGCGCGCGGCCGCCTTGCTCTGCTCGACGAGGAGGGCAGACTCCTGCCGGATGGTGAGGACGGTGGAGGCGCCGAAGCCGATGATGAGGACGACGACGATGACGGCGGCGATCTTCGCGGTGAGCCGCGACCGGATCATCCGCGGCTACCCGAGGCGCTTCGCGTACGTCGTCTCGCGGGGGCGGCTCCAGTCGATCCGCGTCACGGCGCTCACCGCAGCAGGGCCTCGAAGCGGTCGGGCTTGGCCAGCGCCTCGGCGATGCGCGAGCAGTCGCCAGACGGCACCGACACTCCGCGGGCGACCAGCTCGAAGAGCACGGCCGTGTCCAGCAGCGTCATCTGCCCGCGGGAGGCCGACTGGATCCTGCCGAGGCGGTCGAGCATCTGGGTGCGCGAATCCCTGTAGCAGGTGGCCGTGAGGCGCGTCACGCTCTGGTGCAGCTCGTTCTGCTGCCGGGCCTTGTCCTGGAAGTCCTCCACCAGTGCCCAGCCGCCCGCCACGATGCCGAGGATGACGACGCCGATCCACAGGTACGGCTTTCGCCAGATCGGGGCGGCCGCGACGCGCTTCCAGAGCGGCGGGGGCGCCGGAACCCTCGGCGCGGCGCGCGCCGTCAGCGTCTGCATCATCCGCGTGGAGTGCGGGACGAGCACCGCCTCCTTCACGTCCTTCTTGATGCGGACACGCTCCTGCTCCCCGACCATGGCCTCCCCGGGCTTCCGGGCAGTGCCCGCCGCGAAGGTCGGCGCGCCGCACTGGTGGCAGAACCGGGCCCCCGGGACGAGCTCGACGTCACAGTGAAAGCATGGGTAGGGCATCGAGGCGAGCCTAGCGGGGCGTGGCAGGGGTGTCAAGGACGGGGGCGACGTCGT
>Ga0156334_1367_pt1 | contig 13289 bp, 12 predicted proteins | sample RifCSPlowO2_12_FD_107982 | JGI IMG/M metagenome (GOLD analysis project Ga0156334, IMG submission 107982) | Candidatus Rokubacteria bacterium RIFCSPLOWO2_12_FULL_71_19
GGGATCCCAACCCTCGCGGGGCAGCCGGCCGGGTACCTGCGGGAGCAGATGGCGCTGTTCAAGGCGGACAAGCGCAACCCCGGGGACGTGCAGGTCAAGTCCACGAAGGCGATGCTGGCGACGATGCCGGACGCGAGCCTGGCCGACATGGCCGCCTACTACTCGAGCCGGAGGTAGCGGGGCCCGGGGCTTCCGGGCGGTCAGGCCATGGCGCTGTATCGTGGCTGCGACCTGCCCGAGGATCTGTGGTACGACGTCGACCGCGACGTCTGGGCGCGGTTCGAGGAGGACGGCACGGCCACGCTCGGGATGACCGACCCGGCGCAGACGCGCTGCGGCCCCGTGGTGAGCGTGCGCCTGAAGGCGGTGGGGCGCCGCGTGCCGCCGGGGCAGAGCCTCGGGACCATCGAGAGCGCGAAGTGGGTTGGGCCGTTTCCCGCCGTGCTGTCGGGCGTGATCGTCGCGAACAACGAGGCGGCGTTCCGGCGGGACATCCTCGTCGCCAACCGGGATCCCTACGGCGAGGGATGGCTCGTGCGGCTCCGGCCGGAGCGGCTCCCGGAGGAGCGCGGGGCACTCGTCACCGGGGCCGAGGCGCTCGCGCGCTATCGCGCGCGCATCGACGCCAACGCCATCACCTGCATGCGCTGTGAAGGGTGAGGCGCAGCCGGAGGCGAGCCGAACGAAATATGGAGATGGTTCCGAGCGGAGCGAGGCGGGTGAGGCGCAGCCGGAGGCGAGCCGAACGAAATATGGAGATGGCGCAGAGCGGAGCGAGGCGGGTGAGCAGGTGAGCCGCATCGAGGGGCACGAGTTCCCCGAGGGGCTCTGGTACCAGGCGGCGGAGCACCTGTGGCTGCGGCCCGGGGAGCCGGACGGGAGCGGGCGGCAAGTGGTGACGGTGGGCCTCGACGCCCTCGGCGCGCTGGCGCTCGGCGAGGTGGTCTATGTCCAGCTCGTCGAGCGCGGCCTCGACGTCCGGGCAGGGCAGCCGCTGGGCTCGCTCGAGGCCGAGAAGATGGTGCGTCCCGTGCTGGCGCCGGTGTCGGGCACCGTGGTGGAGGTCAACGACGAGCTCCAGGCGGCCCCGCGGCGGCTGAACACCGAACCCTACGGCGGCGGCTGGCTGGTCCGGATTGCGGCCGGCGCCTGGGATCTGGAGTCGACCGGGTTCCTCCAGGCGGCCGCCGAGGTGGAGGCGTGGGTGCGGCAGGAGCTCTCCGAGCACGGGGACAGGCGGTGACGGTCGCGCTCCGCGAGATCCACTTCTACGCCCCGGGGCTCAGGCGCTACCGGACCTCGGAGTGGACGGGACAGGAGCCGGGGCGCTTCGTCTCCGTGTCCGTGACCGGCGCCGAGTGTGCGCTGCAATGCGATCATTGTCAGTCGAAGGTGCTCGAGGGGATGCAGTCGCTCGGGGGCGCGAGGCTCCACGATGTCGCGCTGGAGGCCCGGCGGCGGGGGGCGCGTGGCATCCTCGTCTCCGGCGGGTCCGACCGGCGCGGGCGCGTCCCGCTGCTCCGGCACGTGCCGGACCTCAAGCGGATCCGGCAGGAGCTGGGCCTGCTGATCCGCGTCCATCCCGGGTTGCCCGACGAGGAGACGGCGGCCGCACTCGGCCAGGTGGGCGTGGACGGCGCCATGCTCGACATCATCGGCGCCCAGGAGACCATCCGGGAGATCTACCACCTGGACGTCGCCGCAGAGGAGTACGCGGCCGTGCTCGACCGGCTGGAGGCCCACCGTGTGCCGCTCGTGCCCCATATCATCCTGGGGCTCCACCGCGGCCGCATGCTGGGGGAATGGACGGCGCTGTCCATGGTGGCGCGCCATCGCCCCAGGCTCCTGGTCCTCGTGGTGCTGATGCCGCTGACAGGCACGGCCATGCAGGCCGTGACGCCGCCGTCCGTGGACGAGATCGGCGCCTTCTTCGAGACGGCGCGCGCGGCCATGCCGGACACGCCCATCGCGCTCGGCTGCGCTCGCCCCCTGGGCCCGGCCAAGGCCGCCATCGACCGGCGCGCCGTGGAGGCGGGGCTCGACGGCATCGCCTATCCGGCCGAGGGCATCGTGGCCTACGCCGAGTCCCGCGGCCTCACGGCTCGCTTTCACGACGCCTGCTGCGGTATTGACTGGTGAGCCGACGCCGGAGGCGAGGCGAACGAATATGGCAGAGCAGGGGCGAGCGGAGCGAGCCGGGTAAGCCGCAGCCGAAGGCGAGGCGAACGAAATATGGAGATGGTTCCGAGCGGAGCGAGGAAGGTGAGCCGACGCCGGAGGCGAGGGGAACGAATATGGAAGAGCAGGGGCGAGCGTCAGCGAGCCGGGTGAGGGCATGAAGAAGACGAGGCTCGAATTGCTGGAGCACGCGCAGCAGACGCTGCCGAGTCCCGACTACGTGCGGATCAGCGTGGCGGCGGCCATGGGCATCGGGCTCCGCCCGGGCCTCTTCTTCCGCAATGCCAGCTGCGACTGCGTCAACCTGCTGCTCAACTATCCCGAGGGCTGCTACGCCAACTGCACCTACTGCGGGCTGGCCCGCGAGCGTCCGGGCCTGGCCCAGGACAATACCTTCATCCGTGTGGGCTGGCCCGTCTACCCCACCGACCGCGTGGTGCAGGCCATCGCCGAGAGCGAGGCGCGGGTGGGGCGGGTCTGCATCGCCCAGGTGCACGCCCGGCGCGCGTACCCGGATCTCCTCGACGTCGCGGCCCGCCTCAGGCGCCGCTCGTCGGTGCCCATCTCGGCCCTCGTCTCGGCCACGTTGCTCGACGAGGAGAAGCTCCTCGCGATCCGGGAGGCGGGCGTGGACATCGTCGGCGTGGGGCTGGATGCCGCCAGCGAGGATGTGTTCCATCGCACGCGGGGCCGGGGGGCGCGCGGGCCCCACTGCTGGAAGCAGCACTGGGAGGTCATCCGGCTGGCCCGCAAGCACTTCGGCCCCATGAAGGTGAACTGCCACGTCATCGTGGGGCTCGGCGAGTCGGATCAGGAGCTGATCGACCTCTTCTACCAGGCGCGCGCGGAGGAGATCGCCGCGTATCTGTTCTCCTTCAACCCCGAGCCGGGCACCGACATGGCCGGGGCGCCGCGCGCCCCCATCTCGCGGCTCCGGCGCATCCAGCTCACGAAGCACCTGATCGAGGAGCGGGGCCTGCCGCGCGCGGCCATCGAGTTCGACGAGGCGGGCGCGCTCCTCCGCGTGCATGCCCCGCAGGGACTGATCGAGGAGTGCGTCGCTGCCGGGACGCCGTTCATGACCGGTGGCTGTCCCGACCGCACGGGCAAGGTGGCCTGCAACCGGCCCTTCGGCAGCTACCGCCCGGGCGAGAAGTTCCGCGACTATCCGTTCCGGCCCACCGAGGACGACGTCGCCGTGATCCGCGCCGAAGCCGCCCTCGACGAGGTCACCGGGTGACCGACCGCCCCGTTCGCCTCCTCGACCTCGGCGAGGTCTCGCCGCTCCGCTCCCAGGCCCTCTACCACGCTCTCGGCGAGAGCATGGACGCGGAGTCGCCGGACACCATCGTGCTCTGCCGCCCCGCGGCGCCCCATTTCTGCGTGGGCTACCACCAGTTGCCAAGGGAGGCGCTCGACCTCGACTGGTGCCGCCGGGCGGGCTACCCGGTGCTCCAGCGCCGCATCGGCGGGGGCGCGGTATTCCTGGACGGAAGCCAGCTCTTCTACCAGTGCATCTTCCACCGGCGGCGCGCGCCCCTCATGGTCGCCGCCGTCTACCATCGCTTCCTCATGCCGGCCGTGGAGGCGCTCCGGGGACTCGGGCTCCCTGCAAGCCTCGAGGGGATCAACGAGATCGAGGTGGCGGGCCGAAGGATCGCAGGCACCGGCGGCGGGCAGATCGGCGAAGCCATGGTGGTGACGGGGAATATCCTATTCGACTTCGACTACGAGGCGATGGCCTGCGGCTGGCGGGTGCCGTCGGAGCCGTTCCGGCGACTGGCGGCCGAGGGTCTGCGCCGCCACGTGACCACGCTGAAGCGAGAGCTGGCCCGGGTTCCTCCTGCCGGGGAGGTGAGCCGGCTGCTGGTCGACAGGTACGGGGAAGCGCTCGGCCGCCCGCTGCTTCCCGGCGCCCTCACGGCCCGGGAGGAGGAGGCGCTGCGCCGGGCCGAGCAGGAGCTGACGGCACCCGCCGGGAGCGGGGGGGCCCTCGGGCGACCCGACCGTGGGCTCAAGATCGCCAGGGGCGTGTACGTCCGCCAGGTGGAGGTCGCCACCTCGGCCGGGCCCGTGCGGGTGACGCTCCGGCTCCGGGATGGCATCATCGACGACCTCGTCCTCGCCGGCCCGCTCCCGGGCCAGCCCCGGCGGGCCCGGGCCGTCGGCACCGGCGCCAGGGCGCTGCCGGAGTCTCGCCGGGGCGTCGCGGGAGAGGCGGGCACGGAGGGGTCCCGGGCGCATTCCGCCTCCTGAGGGCCTATGGGGATCATGGGCCGGCGCATCAGCCTCGAAGCGGTGTTCCCCTTTCTCGGGTGGAGGCGGCTCATCACCCGTCACACCCTGGCCCGCGACTTCGTCGCCGGTCTCGTCGTTGCGCTCGTGCTCATTCCGCAGTCCCTGGCTTACGCGCAGCTGGCGGGGCTCCCCGTCTATTTCGGGTTGTACGCCGCCCTGCTCCCGGTGGCCGTCGGGGCGCTCTTCGGGTCCTCCCGTCAGCTCGCGACGGGACCCGTCGCCATGACATCCCTGCTCACCGCCGCCAGCATCGCCCCGCTGGCCGCCCCGGGCACCCCGACATTCATCGCGTACGCGATCCTGCTGGCGCTCCTGTCGGGCCTCGTGCAGCTGCTCCTGGGCTGGCTGCGCATGGGCGTGCTCGTCAACTTCCTGTCCCATCCCGTCCTCCTCGGCTTCACTAACGCCGCGGCCCTCATCATCACGCTGTCCCAGCTGAGCGCCTTGCTGGCCGTCTCCATGGGGACGAGCGGCCATTTCCTCGAGGACCTGTGGCCCCTCTTCGCCGGCATCGGTCACTCGCACTGGGTGACTCTGACCATGGGCCTCTCCGCCCTCGGCCTGATGTGGGCGCTGAGAAAGCTGGCGCCCCGGCTCCCCGGGGCGCTGGTCGCCGCCGCGCTCAGCACGGGGGTGAGCTATCTCATCGGCTTCGCCGAGCTGGGGGGGCGCGTGGTCGGGGAGATCCCGCAGGGACTGCCCAGCCTGACGCTGCCGCCCCTCGAGTGGCGAGCCAGCATCCAGCTGCTTCCCACCGCGCTCGTCATCGCCATGATCAGCTTCATGGAGGCCATGGCCAGCGCCAAGGTCATCGCCATGAAGACGCGCGTGCCGCTGGACATCAATCAGGAGCTGATCGGCCAGGGGCTCGCCAAGATCGCGGGCGCGTTCAGCCAGTCCTTCCCCGTCAGCGGCTCCTTCTCCCGCTCCGCCCTGAACCTCGCCATGGGGGCGAGGACCGGGGCCTCCGCCCTCTTCACGGCGTTCTTCGTGCTGCTCACCCTCCTGTTCCTCACCCCGCTCCTCTACCACTTGCCCCTGTCGGTGCTGGCGGCCATCATCGCCATGGCCGTGATGCCCCTCCTGAACCTCAAAGGCATCAGAGATGCCTGGCGGGCGCGGATGGACGACGGCCTCGCAGCGGTCTGGACCTTCCTGGCGACGCTGGCCTTCGCGCCGCGGATCCACGCCGGCATCCTGAGCGGGATCGTCCTGTCCCTGGGGTTCTTCCTCTACCGGAGCATGAGACCGCGCGCGGTGATCCTGGGCCGGGACAGGGACGGCACGCTGCGGGATGCGGCGCGCTTCCACCTGCCTCCGTTGCATCCCCGGATCGCGGCCATCCGATTCGATGGGCAGCTGTACTTCGCCAACGTGTCCTATTTCGAGGATTTCGTGCTGAAAGTCGTGAGCGATGCGCCGGCCTTGCGGTTTATCCTGGTGGTGGCCAATGGCATCAATGGGTTGGACGCCTCAGGGGTGGAGATGCTGAGCCAGCTCGTCGACCGACTCGGTGAGAACGGAGTCACCCTGGTCTTCAGCGGGGTGAAGAAGCAAGTCCGCGACGTCATGGAGCGGACCGGGCTGGACCGGAAGATCGGCCCGGACAACCTCTTTCGGCTCGTCAGCACCGAGAAGATGGCGCTGGAGGCGATCGGCTCACGGCTGGCGACGGAGGCGGACGGGCCGGAGGCGGGCGGGACGCCGCGCGGGCCGGCGGCCCCATGACCCCGGCGCCCTTCGGGACGGACCCGCCCAGGGGCTGGTGGGCGGCCGCGCTGCCCTTCGTGAGGTGGTTCCCCATGGGCGGCGCCACCGTGCGGGCCGACCTCGTCGCCGGGATCACCGTGGCGCTGGTCCTGGTTCCGCAGTCCCTGGCCTATGCTCAGCTGGCGGGCCTGCCGCCCTACTACGGCCTGTACGCCGCGTTCGTGCCGGTGATGGTGGCGGCCCTCTGGGGCTCGTCGAGCCAGCTCGCGACCGGACCCGTCGCGATGGTGTCGCTGCTCACGGGCTCGGTGCTGGCGCCGCTGGCCGCCGTCGGCTCGGCGCAGCTCGCCGGACTGGCCATCCTCCTGGCGCTGCTGGTCGGTCTGGTCGAGATGATCCTGGGGGTCTGCCGGCTCGGCGCCATCGTCAACTTCCTCTCCCATCCGGTGATCGTGGGCTTCACGAACGCCGCGGCCATCATCATCGTGCTGTCCCAGGCGAGCAAGCTGCTCGGCGTGTCCATGGGACGGAGCGAGCGATTCTTCCTGGATGTCTGGGGCGTGGCTCAGCAGATCGGAGACACGCACGTCCCGACGCTGGTCATGGGGGTCTCGGCCCTCGCGCTGATGTGGCTCCTCAGGCGATACCTTCCGAACGCCCCCGGCGTGCTCATCGTCGTGGCGCTGGCCACCGCCGCGAGCTGGTACGGCGGCTTCGGCCAGACGCGCAGCGAGCCCATCGACCGCCTGGTCGCTCCGGACGTGCGGACCATCGCCTTGGAGTTCGACCGCGAGGAGGCGCGGGTCAGCGGGCTGAGGAAGCAGATCGACGGCCGGCTGGCGGAGCTCAAGGCGCTCGAGCGCGCTCGAGCCGATGGGGGCCAGCACGGGATCGCGCTCCGGTATCAGGTCGAGCTCCTGCGGCTCGAGGTGAAGGACGCCGAGCGGGAGAACCGGATCCGCCAGCGGGCCTTGCGGAACTTCGTGCTGGCGCGCGCCCCCGGCGCCGGCCCGGCGGGGGACCGGTACGACGTGTGGCGGGAGGGCGCGAAGGACGCCGATCCGGACAGCCGGAGGTGGCGGGTCAGCGGCATCAGCAACGGCCGGGTGAAGCTCGTCGGTGGCGGCGAGGTCGTGGGCGAGATCCCGAGAGGCCTGCCGCGCGTCGCCCTCCCGAAGATCGACTGGGAGACGGTGCAGCTCCTCTGGGCGAGCACGCTGGTCATCACGATGGTGGGCTTCATGGAGGCCGTGTCCATCGGCAAGGCCATGGCCGTCAGGACGGGGGAGCGCATCGACCCCAACCGGGAGCTGATCGGCCAGGGGCTGGCCAACATCCTGGGGAGCTTCACGCAGTCCTACCCGGTCAGCGGCTCGTTCTCCCGCTCCGCGGTGAATCTGAGCGCCGGCGCGCGGACCGGCATGGCCTCGGTCTTCACCGGGATGATTGTCCTGCTCACGCTCCTGTTCCTGACGCCGCTGCTGTACCACATGCCACAGGCCGTGCTGTCGGCCGTGATCGTGATGGCCGTGGGCGGGCTGGTCAACGCCGCGGCGATGAAGCACGCCTGGCAGGCGCAGAAGCACGACGGCATCGCCGCGTGGGTCACCTTCCTCGCCACGCTCGGCTTCGCGCCGCACCTGGATACCGGGGTCCTGGTCGGCGCCGGTGTGGCGATCGTGCTCTACCTCTACCGCCGGATGAAGCCGCGCGTGGCCATCCTCGGGCGCCACCCGGACGGGACGCTGCGAGATGCGCGGCTGCACGGCCTGCCCACCGGCGAGCACGCGACCGCGGTGCGATTCGACGGGTCGCTCTACTTCGCCAACGTGTCGTACTTCGAGGATGCGATCCTGGAGGCCGTGGCGCAGGCGCCGCGGGCGAAGCATCTCCTGGTGGTGGGCGACGGTATCAACGAGGTCGACGCCTCCGGCGCCGAGGCAATTCGCCACCTGTCCCGGCGGCTCCGGGAGACGGGCGTGACCCTGGTGTTCAGCGGCCTGAAGCACCAGGTGGTCGCCGTGGTGGAGCGCACGGGGCTCTCCGCCGAGATCGGCGCGGAGAACTTCTTCCGCACCGAGGACGCCGCCCTGAGCGCGATCTACGGGGCGGTGGCGGATCAGTCCGTGGACGCCCAGTTCCGGCCCCCGCACCCCGCCGCCCCGCCGTGAGGGAGCTCCGCGGCTGGGCCGAATGGGCCAAGATGTCCTAGGCAAGGAGGTGCCGGATATTATTAATGCTTTATGGAGCGGGGCTGGATTATTTATTTGCCATCGCACCCCGCCGCCCCGAGAATCGGGGGCGGGGCCTCGCCGGGGCGCACCACATGAACCTCCATCACCTCAAGATCTTCTGCACCGTGGCCCAGCGCTCGAGCATCACCGCGGCGGCGGCCGACCTCCTGCTGAGCCAGCCCGCGGTGAGCCTGCAGCTCAAGGCCCTCGAGCGGGAGCTGGGGATGCCCCTGTTCCAGCGGGGCGGGGCCAAGCTCCGGCTGACCCAGGCGGGCGAGGTGCTCTACCGGTCGGCGGTCTCCATCCTCAGCGCCAAGGAGGAGGCGGAGCGCGCCATCAAGGAGCTGCGGGGCGGCACCACGGGGCGACTGATCCTGGGCGCGGGGACGACCGGGGGGATGTACGTGCTGCCGCGAATCCTGCAGGCCTACAAGGGCATCTGGCCGGGCACGGAGGTGCTGCTGCAGATCGCCACCACGGACCAGATCCTCGACAGGCTCCTGCAGAACGTGCTGGACCTGGGGCTCGTGGGCGGGCCGATCGAGGACCGGCGCTTCGTGACGGAGCCCGTGTGCGTCGACGAGCTGGTCCTGATCACCGCTCCCACGCACCCCATGGTCTCTCTCGGCAAGGTGACGCTGAAGGACCTGGCGGGCATGCCGTTCATCGTGGCGGAGGCGGGGTCGCGGACCCGCCAGCTCGTGGAGCGCCGGCTCCGTGAGGCCGGGATGGCGCTGCGGATCGCCATGCAGATGCCGGGCACGGAGGGCGTCAAGCGCGCCGTGGAGGCCGGGCTGGGGATCGGCATGGTGTCAGGTTTCGCCGTGGAGGCCGAATGCGCCACCGGCGTGCTGGCGCGGGTGCCCATCGAGGGCTTCCGGCTCGTGAGAACGATGAACCTCGTGCACCGCAAGCAGAAGTACTTCTCGCCGGTCGGAGAGCGGTTCCGGGAGTTCGTGAAGTCCTACGGGGAGCGCCACCTCCGCTCGTCCCCGGCGCCGGCGGAGGGCGGGGAGGCGGCCGGCTCCGGGCGATCCGGCGCGCCTGCCGCACGGCGGGAGCCGGGTGCCGCGGCACGCCCGGGCACGAAGACGCGGAAGGCTCGCGATGGCCGCGGCTGACGCGCGCGGGCTGGCCAGCGCGGGACGAACGGAGGTGATGTCGAACCGGAGGTCCACGCAGCGATCGCAGTGGAGGTGGTGCTTCCCCGGAGGGCAGGGGTGCCTGACGCGGATGGGCGGCCCGAGCGCTGCCGGAATTCGTGTCGGGGAGGAGTGAGCGATGGCGGACTCGAGAGGCGGATCGACGCTGCTGAGAACCGAGGACTGGCTGGCGGTGTGGCTTGGGTTCCTGATCATCGTGCTCGTGCTGGCCGGGGTGAGGCCGGAGATGCCGAAGTTCCGGTGGGCCACCGACGGCGGCTTCGCGGCCACCTCGGCGGAGGCGCGGCCGGCCGTCGAGAAGCTGGCCAAGGACGCCGGCGCCAAGGGGGAGCAGGACCTGGGGATGGCCGCGACGGCCCTGGCGACGGCCATCGGCGCGGGCGACCGCGCGGCGATCGGGGGCGCGGCCAAGAAGCTGGGTGAGGCGGCAGGAAAGAGCAAGGACGCCTCGCTCAAGAAGAAGGGCGGTGATCTCGGCAAGAAGATCGGCGGCGATGCCGGCGCCTTCGTGGGCAAGGTCTTCTCCGGCGAGAACATCTGGAAGGCCGTGGTCGTGGGCATCGGCTATCTCGTCCTCGCGGCCATCGGCATCGCCCTCATGGGCGGCAGCGTGGGCAAGTTCGTCGTGGGCTTCCCCGTCGTCTACGCGCTGGCCTGGCTTTCTCAGGTGATCGCGGGCAACTCCACGATCAACTACTGGGGGCTCGAGTACGTCATCTTCGCGCTCGTGATCGGGCTCCTGATCAGCAACACGGTGGGCGTCCCGGGCTGGCTCAAGGAGGGCGTCCGGACCGAGTACTTCATCAAGACGGGGCTCGTCATCCTGGGCGCCGGCATCCTCTTCATGGAGATCGTCCAAGCGGGCGCGCTGGGCATCGTCCAGGCGGTGCTGGTGGTCGGCGTCGTCTGGTACATCTGCTTCTGGCTGTCGCGGAAGATGCGGGTGGACGATGAGTTCGCGGCCATCCTCTCGACGGCGGTGTCCATCTGCGGCGTCTCGGCTGCTATTGCCGCCTGCGGGGCCATCCAGGGGGACAAGAAGAAGCTCTCCTACGTCACCTCGCTGGTCCTGATCGTGGCCGTCCCCATGATGGTGCTCATGCCGTGGGCGGTGAAGTTCTTCGGCATCCCGGACATCGTCGGCGGGGCCCGCCATGAAGGCGGGGGTCATCGTCAAGTTCTCCCAGAACGTGCTCATCGGCGTGGCGGCCTTCCTGCTGTCGGTGTGGTGGACCTTCAAGGAGGGCGCCAAGACGGGCGAGCGGCCCAGCGCCCGCGTGATCTGGGAGCGGTTCCCGAAGTTCGTCCTGGGCTTCGTGGTGGCGTCCATCGTCTTCTCGTTCGTGCTCGACTCGGCCACGGTGAGCGCCACCAAGGGGACGCTGGGCGCGATGCGGACCCTGTGGTTCGCCCTGGCCTTCACCTGCATCGGGCTCGAGACGCGCTTCACCGAGCTGGTCTCGATGGAGGGCGGCCGGCCGGCGGGGGCCTTCCTCGCGGCCCAGGCTATCAACGTCGTCTGGACGCTGATCCTGGCGTACCTGCTGTTCGGCGGCGTCCTCTTCGCGGCGCCGGTGATCAAGTAGGAGGGACGATAGCGACTCTCGCGAGCCGTTGCCCCGCGCGGCCTGCCCGGCACGGGAGGGGGCGGGACATGACCGATCGCCTGACGTTCTCGGCGTCGGTGCAGGTCCGCGCGGCGGCGGCGGACGCGAAACGATACGTGAGGACGGAGGGGGAGCGAGCATGCGCCTGGTGAACCCACACGGCAAGGACAAGCGCCTGAAACCGCTGCTGCTTGGCGGCCAGGAGCTGGAAGATGCGAAGCGCAAGGCCCAGGGCCTCCCGCGGCTCACCATCAGCTCGCGCGAGACCTCCGACCTCATCATGCTGGGCATCGGCGCCTTCACGCCGCTCGAAGGCTTCATGGGGCGGGCCGACTGGCAAGGCGTGTGCGACGAGTACCGGCTGGCGGATGGGACCTTCTGGCCGATCCCGATCACGCTGTCACAGACGCGCGAGGAGGCCGCGCGCGTCACGGAGGGGCAGGAGGTCGCGCTCGTGGACAGCGAGAGCGGCGAGCTCATGGGAGTGCTGGCGGTCCGGGAGCAGTACGCCATCGATCGCGCCCACGAGTGCAAGCAGGTGTTCCGGACCAACGATCCGGCGCATCCCGGCGTCGCCAGCGTCATGGCCCAGGGCGAGGTGAACCTGGCGGGGGAAGTCCAGGTGCTGAGCGAAGGGCCATACCCGGCGCAGTACCCGGGGCTCTACAGGCGCCCGGCGGAGATGCGGAAACTCTTTGCGGAGAAGGGCTGGGGCACCGTGGCGGCGCTCCAGCTCCGGAACCCCATGCACCGCTCCCACGAGTACCTGGCGAAGATCGCCATCGAGATCTGCGACGGCGTGCTGATCCAGCAGATCCTCGGCAAGCTGAAGCCGGGGGACATCCCGGCCGAGGTGCGCGTCCGGGCCGTGGACACCCTGGTCCAGCACTACTTCGTGAAGGACACCTGCGTGCAGGCCGGCGTGCCGCTGGAGATGCGCTACGGGGGGCCCCGCGAGGCGCTGCTCCACGCCGTGTTCCGCCAGAACTTCGGCTGTAGCCATCTCATCGTGGGGCGCGACCACGCCGGCGTGGGCGAGTACTACGGCCCCTTCGACGCCCAGAAGATCTTCGACGAGATCCCGCCGGGGTCCCTCGAGCTCAAGCCGCTCAAGATCGACATGACCTTCTACTGCGGGAAGTGCGACGGCATGGCGACGGGGCGGACGTGCCCGCACGGCAAGGAGCACCAGCTGGCGGTGAGCGGCACGATGCTGAGGAAGACGCTGTCCGAGGGCGGCCAGATCCCCGACCACTTCAGCCGGCCGGAGGTGCTGGCGATCCTGAAGGAGTACTACGCGACACTCGAAGACAAGGTGGAGGTCACGCTCCACAAGTACGCCAAGGGCGAGAAGTAGCATCCCAATCACCCAGGAGGAGGAGCAATGCCGACCTTTGTGAACCCGGACAAGTGCGATGGATGCCGGGGCCTGGCGCGCACGGCCTGCATGTACATCTGTCCCAACGACCTCATGAAGTACGACGCGGATCTGGGCAAGGCGTACAGCAAGGAGCACGGGATGGCCTTCAACCAGGAGCCGGACGCCTGCTGGGAGTGCTTCTCGTGCGTGAAGGCCTGCCCGCAGGGCGCCATCACCATGCGCGGCTACGCCGACGTGGTGCCGCTGGGCGGCTCGCTCGTCCCCCTGCGCGGGACGGATGCCATCATGTGGACCGCCAAGTACCGCGACGGCCAGATCAAGCGGTTCAAGTTCCCGATCCGGACCACCGCGTGGGGCACCATCGATCCCTTCAGGGACTCGCCGACGCCGCCGGCCGACGCCATCAAGAACCAGGACCTGTACGCCGAGAGCAAGTGGCTCATGGTGGACAAGCTCCCCACCCCCCCCAAGAACTGACCAGCGAGGACTAGAGAGATGGTTCAGCCAGAGACGGAAGTCGTCGAGACCGACGTATTGATCCTGGGCGGAGGCATGGCCGGCTGCGGCGCCGCCTTCGAAGCGGCCTACTGGGCCAAGTCCCAGGGCCTCCGCGTGGTGATGGTGGACAAGGCCGCGGTCGAGCGCAGCGGCGCGGTGGCCATGGGGCTGTCGGCCATCAACCTCTACCTCGGCATGCGGTGGAACCAGAACCAGCCCG
>Ga0156334_1343_pt1 | contig 12859 bp, 16 predicted proteins | sample RifCSPlowO2_12_FD_107982 | JGI IMG/M metagenome (GOLD analysis project Ga0156334, IMG submission 107982) | Candidatus Rokubacteria bacterium RIFCSPLOWO2_12_FULL_71_19
CTCCACTCGGGGTGCGTACCGGCGAGGAACGCGGTCAGCCGGTCCCGCGCCAGCTCCCAGGCCTCGTGCGCGAGCCGAAGCCGCTCCATCCCCGACTTGGCGCGGAGCGCCTCTGCCACCACGGGGTGCAGAAGCTCCACCCGCCGCAGGTCCAGCCGGGAACGCGCATCAGCCCCCGCGGGCGTCAGGGACGGTGGGTTCACTGGAGCACCTGGTCGGCGCGGAGCAGGAGGGATTGCGGGATCGTGAGCCCCATCGCCCGGGCGGTCTTGAGGTTCATCACCAGCTCGAACGTGGTGGGCTGCTCCACGGGGAGAGCGCCGGGCCGGGCGCCGCGCGGGATCTTGTCCACGTAGGCGGCGGCGAGACGACCGAGATCGATCGAGCTGGGCCCGTAAGAAAGAAGGCCATCGCTGCCGGGGTCCACGAAGACCTTGCTCGGGTACATCGCGGTGCCCTCAGCAGATCACGCCTGCCCGGGAACGACGATGGCCAGCCCTCGCCGCGAGAACATGGCAAAGTGGCTTGCGTTGAACGTGAGGAGCGTTGCCGCCTTCGCTCTGAGAGCGCACGCCGCGATGACCGCGTCATACGTTCGCCCGCCCGCGATGCCGGCACGTGGAGCGCCGTGCAGGAGCGCCCGGTACGACCGGCCGTCGAGCGCCACGATGGTCCCCGCCTTCATGAAGTCGGTCTCCAGGAGCGTGAGCGCGTTCGCTGGAGAGAGCCGGTGCGGCGGCGGGAGACGCGTGAGGACGGCATACGCCTCCACGAGCGCCGGGGCGGCCAGGAGCATGCGCTCGCCCTGGTCCAGCCGCCGCTCGAGTTCCTCCCCAGCGCGGTGGTGGTGCTCGCGCCAGGCGCACACCGCCGCCACCAGACAGCTCGTGTCAGACAGGAACCCGGCCATCGCCCCTCAGGCTCGGGTGCCGCGCTCGCGCCGCAGCGTCTTGCGGGTTCGCTCCACTGCCTCCGAAGTCAACGCACCCACGTCCGTGTCCGGCACAGCGACGAGAAGGCGCTTCCTCCGGACAAGCTTGACGGGCAAGGGGGCGGGCTCGATCTCGATCCGCCCTTCCTGGCACCGGACCTCGAGCGGCATCCCCGGCTTGAGCCCCGCTTCCTGACGAATCTGCTTCGGGATGACCCATCGGCCGGCGGGATCGATGGTGGTCTTCATGGCAGAGGGATTACCATGCCGACGATTCTTCCTCAGCCCGGCTGGGATCGCCCGCGTCCGCGCTCGAGGTCGCGCAGCTCGGTGCGGCGGATCTTGCCGCTGATGGTCTTGGGCAGGGCGCATAGGAACGATTAGCGCCAGTTGAGCTGGAGCGGCGGGGGTCCGGTCAGGTCCGGGCGGGGGTCCGGTCCGGGTCCGGCCGCCTCCCGCGAACCCCGGCACCGGCCCCGGGACCCGGGAGGGCCCGTTCGGGGTGGGCGAAGGCGAGCGTGGGCATCGTGCGCGCGCGCGGGCCCCGAGTGGTCCCGCACGGTCGCGGGCTCGCGGTCAAGAAGTGGGCGGAGAGGGCGCGGGCGGGGCCGGGGGCCGTCGACGGGTGTTAGGGGCAGCGTCGAGAGAGGCCCTCAGGGGCGGGCTACGCGAGGGCGGCGGGGGCGGGTGGTCCGGGTCGGGTGTCGCTGAAGACGCCGTCCAGCGCCAGCGTATGGAAGTGGACATTCATTGGAGGCCGCTGCCGAAGCGTTGGATCACCGTTACGATGCCGGTCTGGCCGTCGGGGATGCCGTGGGCACGCGCGGTGCGCGCGTAGAAGGCGAGCAGCGTCCAGACACACACGCCCAGCACCGCGCGGCACAAGGCGTGATCCCAGGCGAGGCGGTCGCGCAGGCGATACGGCAGCGTGAGCACCCACGGGCGCACCGGCACCGGCGGCAGCACCTCGTCGAGATGTCCAGCCGAGAACGGCCAGCCCCGCGAGCAGCCGCCGCATCCCTCGATGCCGTGCCGCGTGTCAGATCAACCGCGTTCGAGCGCGGGGTTTGCCCGGGCAATCCGTCCTGGGGGGCCTCCGGGGGCCGTCGAGGCCCCCCGGACCTTCTACCGAATCAGCGCCTTCTGACCCACCAGCCGGGCGATCTCCTCGCGCAGCTGGTACTTCTGGATCTTCCCGCTCGGCGTCATGGGAAAGGCATCGCGCACCTCGAGACGCTCGGGCAGCTTCCAGACCGACATGTGCTGACCCTTGAGGAAGGCGATCATCTCGTCGAAGGTGAGGGGCGGGCCGGGCTGGCAGATCACGAAGGCGCACACGCGCTCCGCCAGGACCGGATCGGGCATGGCCACGCAGGCAACGCTGGCCACCTTGGGGTGAGTGAACAGCAGCTCCTCGATCTCGCGGGCGCTGATGTTGGCCCCGCCCCGGATGATCATGTCCTTCTTGCGGCCGACCACGCTGACGTAGCGCTCCCGGTCGAGCGTGCAGAGGTCGCCGGTGCCGTACCAGCGGTCGGGGCTCACCACCGCCCCGGTGCGGGCCGGGTCCTTGTAGTACCCGGCGAACAGGGCCGGGGTCCTCAACTGCAGCTCGCCCTCTTCGCCCACCCCGCGCGGCACCCCGGTGTCAGGGTCGACGAGGCGCGCCTCGACGTCCGGCAGGATCTTGCCGTCGGTGCCATGGCGCTTGTCCAGGGGATCGGCCCGCGTGATCGTGCTGTTGACCAGGGCCTCCGACGAGCCGTAGAGGGCCGAGACGAGGAACCCGTGCTGCTCCTCGGAGCGCCTGATCAGGTCGCGCGGGATGGGCGCGCCGCCACACGAAAAGGTCCGGAAGGTCCGCAGCGTGTCCCGGTTGGCGTTGGCCGCGTGCACCAGCCCGTGAAGAAACGGCGTGGCCGACAGGGTGAACGTGCACCCCTCGCGGGCGATCAGATCGACGGCGGCCTCGGGATTCCAGTGCTCCTGCCAGACGGTGGTGATGCCGTACATCACGGGCAGCCGGGCCCCGACGACCAGGGCGGTGGAGTGCCCGATGGGCGAGGCCATGAAGATCACGTCGTCCGCGGTCAGCCCGTAGGCCTCCTGCACCTGCCAGGTCCCGCGGCCAATGGTGTTGTGGGTGTGCATCACGCCCTTGGGATTCGCCTCGGTGCCGGAGGTGAACATCAGGGTGGCCACCTGGTTCGGATCGGGGCGGAGCGCCGTGAGATCCCCCGCGGCGCACTCGTCCTCCCAGGGGGTGTCGAGGAACTCCCGGAACGAGCGCATGCCGGGCGGCACGTCGTCGCCGATCACCAGCACGTGACGGAGGTTCGGGAGTCTGGGCCACAGCTCGGCCACCATGGCGGTGTAGGAGAAGCCCCGGAAGGCGTCGGGGATGAGCATCAGCGCGGTCTCGGCGTAGTCGAGGATGTAGCCCACTTCCCGGTGGCGATACACCGACCCGATCGAGTTGGTGACCGCGCCGATCTTGGTCGCCGCGCAATGCATGATCAGCCACTCGGCCCAGTTCGGCGTCTGGATGGAGATGACGTCGCCGGAGGCCAGGCCCAGCCCGCGGAGGCCGCAGGCCACCCGGCGGGCCAGCCGGTCAAGCTCGGCGAACGTCAGGCGCCAGCCGCGGTCGACGATGGCGAGCTTGTCGCCTCGCGCGCGCACGTGCTCCCGCAGGTGATCGTCGAGGGTGGTGTCGGACCACGCGCCCGCCTGCCGGTAGCGCTGGATCGTCTCGGCGTCATGGTAGATGTCGCGAATGGCCATGGCTCGCCCCTCCCCGGAGCGTCACGACGTCAGACCGTATCAGGCCGCGGTCACCCCGCCATCCACGGGCAGGGCGGCCCCCGTCACGAAGGACGCTTCGTCCGACAGCAGGAACAGCGCCGCGCTGGCGATCTCGTCGGGCCGCCCCAGACGACCCAGCGGCACCGCCCCATGGGCCCGGCGGCGCACGAGCTCCTCGGGGTCCTGGCGCGGGGGCGCTCCCCACCCGATCTCCAGAAGAGCCCCAAGGGAATCCGGGCGAGTCGCCTAGCGGGAGGTGGCGTCCACCTTGCCCGGCCCGAAGCGCAGCCGGCGGACGATCAGGTCGTTGTGCGGAGGCCCGAGCCTGAGCTTGACCGCCCAGACCCCATGCATCTCCAGCGCCAGTCGCGCCTCGTAGACCCCTGGCGCGGATGCCTTGGCTTTGACCGGGGCGACGTTGTGCGCCATCGGCATCGACGGCATGTCGGCGCCGACGCTGATATCGGCGCCCTCGACCGGCTTGCCCGCCGGGTCGGTCAGCCGGATCGTGCAGGCGTAGTCCAAATTCTCGTCGGGGATCGGCGCGCAGGCCACGTCGGCACGCGACCGCTCTGCCGCTGCGGCAGGCAAGGCGAGGGTCAGCAGCAGACCGGCCGCCACGATGCGCATGGCCGGAGTATACAGCGATGCTCAGGCCGCATGGGTGTTGACCGCGGCCTCGTTCCACCTGTTGGAGGACGCTATGATCTTGATGCTGATCCACGGCGATGCCGGCTATGCGCGGGTGGCGGTGCTGGCCGCACGGACTCTACTGCAGCGGCGATAGCGGATCGGGCCGCATCCGCCCGCCCGCCATCAGCAGCACGCGGTCGGCCAGGCTGGCGGCCACCTGCGCGCTCTGCTCGGCGAGCAGCAGCGCGATGCCGCCGGCGCGCGCCGCCTGCAGCGCCGCGGCGATCTCGTTGCGCGCGCGCGGCGAGAGCCCAAGCGTCGGCTCGTCCAGCAGCAGCAGGCGCGGCCGCGCCATCAGGCCGCGGGCGATCGCCAGGAGCTGCGCCTCGCCGCCGCTCAAGGTGGCAGCCGGCCGGTCGAGCCGAGCGGCGAGGACGGGGAAGCCGGCCAGGACTTCGGCGAGCCGCGTGTCGGTCGCACCCTGCAGCGCAAGCGCGCCAGACAGCAGGTTGTCGCGCACGCTCAGGCCGGCGGCGAGCATGCGGCCCTCTGGCGCCAGCGCGATGCCCAGGCGCGCCACGCGGTGCGACGGCAGGCCCAGGATGTCCGTGCCGCCGGAGGTGATCGCGCCAAAGCTCCGGCCGGTCGTGCGCAGCGAGCCGAAGATCGCGTTCAGGATCGAGCTCTTGCCCCCGCCGTTCGGGCCGGCGAGGGCAACGCTCTCGTTCGTGCCGACGACGAAGCTGACGCCGCGCACGGCGTCGATCGCGCCGTAGCGCACGACGAGGCCGCGGACCTCAAGCGCCGAAGAGGGCACGGCGGACTCCGGGATCGCTGAGCACCTCGGCGGGTGTGCCCTCGGCGATGCGCTGGCCGGCATCGAGCGCGACGAAGCGGCTGCACAGGCACGCCAGCATGTCGGTGTCGTGGTCGATCAGCAGCGAGGCGCGACCGGGCAGCACACGCCTCGCGAGCAGCGCCGCCACGGCTTCGTCCTCGCCCGCATCCAGCCCGCCGGCCGGCTCATCGAGCAGCAGCAGCGCGGGCGGACGCACGATCGCCTGGCCCAGATTGAGCCGGCGCCGATCGGCCAGCGTGAGATCGCTGGCCGGAACGTCGCGGCGCGCCGTCAGCTCGACCAGCTCGAGCGCCTGCTCCACAGGCGCGCGCCAATCGCCGTCGCCGCCGCTCCAGGCGGCGCGCAGGTTCTCGGCGACGGTCATGCGCAGATAGGGCCGGGGATGCTGCAGGGAGCGTGCGATGCCGAGCCGGGCCACGCGGTGCGGCGGCAAGCCGTCGATGCGATTGCCGTGCCAGCGGATCGAGCCGGCGGCGAGCGGCGTGATACCGCCGATCGCGTTCAGCACGGTGGTCTTGCCCGAGCCGTTCGGGCCGATCAGGCCGACGATCTCGCCGGGACCGATCGAGAGATCGAGCGCGTCGAGCGCTCGCAGCCCGCCGAACTCAACCGTGACGCGGTCGAGCGTCAGCATGCCGACGGAACAGGCAGGCCGAGCGGCGCACCAACGCCTCGTCGAGGATGCCGCGCGGCCGTAGGATGATCAGCACGGCGACCAGGCCACCGAACACGATCATGCGCGTGCCGACGAAGATTCGGGTCGATTCCAGGAGGCCGATGTCGAGCACGGCGCCGAGCACCGGGCCGATCGCCGTCCCGAGCCCGCCGATCAGCCCATAGGCCAGCGCGTGCACGCCGAGCATGGCGTCGAAGAGTCGCGGCTCGATGTAGGTGGTGAGATGGGCGTAGAGCCCGCCGCCTAGGCCCGCCAGCGCGCCGGCGAGCGCAGCGGCCGCGAGCTTCACCCGCGCCACGTCGACGCCGTGCAGCGCGGCGGCGACGGAATCCTCGCCGACCATGCGGGCGCGGATACCGTGCCGCGTGCGCTCGAGCCCGATCAGGACCGCCACGGCCGCGGTGAGGAGGAACCAGACCAGCATGAGCTGGTCCACCGGTTGGAGGCCTGCTTCGAACACTGCGCGGATGTCGCCGAAGCCCTCGACGCCGTCCGGCCCGACCGGCTGGCCGTCGCGCGTCGTCCGGTAGCGGAATAGCTCGATGCCGATGCGGCAGAGCTCGGCGAAGGCGAAGGTGGCGATCGAGAAGTAGAGGCCATGCAGCCGCAAGGTGGCGAGGCCGAGCACCGCTGCCGCGCCGGCGCCGATCGCCGCCCCCAATGGCAGCGCCAATGCGAGCGGCAATTGCCAGACCACGGTAGCAATGCCGGCGGTGTAAGCGCCGAGCCCGAAGAACGCCTGCTGGCCGAACGACACGCAGCCGACGGTGAGCAGCACCCAGGCCGACAGCCCGACGAAGGAGATCATGCCGATATTGGTCAGCACGCTGAGCGCGGCGTCGCTCACGGCTAGAGCCTCGCCCGCGCCGTCGCCTCGGTGTCGACCAGAGTCTGGCCGAACAGGCCGCCCGGGCGCCACACCAGGCAGACGAACAGCAGCCCATAGGCGATCAGGTCGCGCGCCTGGGGGCCGAGGCGCAGTTGCGCGTGCGCCTCGATCACGCCGAGCAGCAGGCCGCCGGCGACGGCGCCCGGCAGCGAGCCGAGTCCGCCGAGCATCATGGCGATCAGGCCCTTCATCGTCGCCCACATGCCGAACATCGGCGTCACCTGGCGGTCGCCGGCGAGGATCAGGAAGGCGGCCAGACCGCCGAGCGCCGAGGCGACGGCGAAGGTCAGCAGCGCCGTGGTGCGGATGTCGATGCCGACGGCGATCGCGGCGCCCGGCTGGTCGGCCAGCACGCGCAGCGCGAGGCCGGCGCGGGTGCGGCGGAGGCCGAGCCAGACCACGGCCATCAAGGCGACCGCAATCGCCAGCATGGCGAGCTGGTCCGGGCGCAGCTGGAACGGGCCGATGAGGAGCGGGTCGCCGTCCATCAGCCCGGGGAAGGCGTTGGTGTGCCGGGGCAGCATGAGGGTCGCGAGCTCCTCGAGCTGCATCCACACGGCGAAGCTCGAGACCAGCGAGGCGACGGCGTCGCGGCCGCGCAACGGCGCGAAGCACAGGCGCTCGATGTAGACACCGGCCAGCGTCGCGACCGCGACGGTCAGGATCGCGACCGGCAGCGCGCCGAGCCCGGCGTTGAGGTGCAGCCAGGCCGCCACATAGGCGCCGAGCATCAGCGCCGCGCCGAAAGACAGGTTGAGCCGGCGCATGACGCCGAACATCAGGGTGAAGCCGAGCGCCAGCAGCGCGTAGGCGCTGCCCGCCATCGACCCGTCCAAGGTGGTCTGGACGAAGTCGACGAGCAGGCTCATCGGCGCGAGCCAAGATAGGCGCGCTGGATCACCTCGTCCTCGGCGAGCTGGCCCGGCGTGCCGCCGAAGCTGACGCGGCCCTGCTCCATCAGGTAGAACCGGTGCGAGACCTTGAGCGCCATATGCGCGTTCTGCTCGACCAGGAGAATCGTCGTGCCGTCACGGTTGAGCTCGGCGATGATGCGGAAGATCTCCTCGACCACGAGCGGCGCCAGGCCGAGCGACGGCTCGTCCATCAGCAGCAACCTGGGCCGCGACATCAGCGCGCGGGCGACCGCCAGCATCTGCTGCTCGCCGCCTGACAGCGTGCCGCCGAGCTGGCTCGCGCGCCCGCGCAGCAGCGGGAAGCGCTCGAACAGCTGCTCCACGTCCTGGCCGATGCCGGCGGAGTCGCGCCTGAGGTACGCGCCCGCCGCCAGGTTCTCGCGGACGGTCATCTGCGGGAAGATCAGCCGGTTCTCCGGCACCAGGGCGACGCCCGAGGCGACGATGCGGTCCGGCGCGCGGCCGAGGATCTCTTCGCCCTTGAGACGTATTGATCCCCGTCTTGGCTTCAGGATGCCGGCGATCGAGTACATCAGCGTGGTCTTGCCGGCGCCGTTCGGCCCGAGCAGGCAGGTGATGCGGCCCTCGGCCGCCGACAGCGTGACGCCTTTCAGCGCCTCGATCTTGCCGTAGCTGGTGACGACGTCGGCGACCTCGAGCATGTTCAGCCCTCGCGGGCCGAGCCGAGGTAGGCCCCGCGCACCTTCGGGTCGGCCTGCACTTCGGCCGGCGTGCCCTCGGCGATCTTCTGGCCGAAGTTGAGCACGCAGATGCGGTCGGCCACCGCCATGATCAGCTCCATGTGGTGCTCGATCAGCAGGATTGTGTAGCCGTCGGCCTTGAGCTTGCGGATGCGCGCGTCGAGCTGCTCGATCTCCTCGGCGTTCATGCCGGCGGCCGGCTCGTCGAGCAGCAGGAGCTTCGGCCGCGCAGCGAGCGCGCGGGCGAGCTCGAGCCGCCGCTGCTCGCCGAAGGGCAGGTTGGCCGCGAGATCGTCGCGGCGGTGGGCGAGGCCGGAGAACGCCAGCACCTGGCCGAGCTCTTCGCGCGCCGCTCTCGAGCCGCCCAGCCAGCGCTTCAGGAAGCCGCGGCGCGCCCGGTCCTCCGGCGCGTTCTGCGCCATCCACAGGTTCTGCCACACCGTGAGCTGGCCGAACAGGCGGATGCTCTGGAAGGTGCGGGCAAGGCCGGCCTCCAGGCGCCGATGGGTCGGCAGGTTGCCGATGTCGTGGCCTTCGAAGGTGATCCGGCCCCCCGTTGCGGGAAACAAGCCGCAGATCAGGTTGACCGTCGTGCTCTTGCCCGACCCGTTCGGGCCGATCAGACCGAACACTTCGCCTTGGTCGACCTTGAAATCGAGCTCGTGCACGGCGCGCAGGCCGCCGAAATGCTTGCTGAGCCCTGAGACCTCAAGCACGACCGGACGCGCGCCGGAACAGGCGCAGCAGCCGCTGCGTCGCCGCGGCGTCGAACAGCCCGTTCGGCCGGAGATTCATCGCGAGCACGATCAGCGCGCCGAACAGCAGGTTGCGCCAGTCACCCATGAAGCGCAGGCCCTCGATCAGGAAGCCCTGCACGAAGATCACCGCGGCGATGGTGCCGAACACGTTGGAGAGCCCGCCGAGGATCGGGTAGGCGATGGCGAAGGTGGCGGGTAGGATGCCGAAGTTCGAATGCTCGATATGCGTGGTGTAGTGCGCGTAGATGCCGCCGGCCAGCCCGGCGATGAAGCCGCCGGCGGTCATCGCCGAGACCTTCACCGCGATCAGGTTGATGCCGACGCTCTGTGCCGCGAGCTCGTCCTCGCCGACCGCGCGCAACACCGCGCCGGCGCGGCTGCGGTCCATCCACCACAGCCCGGCGGCGACCAGTGCCACGACGAGCCAGATGAACAGCATGACCTCGAAGGTCGACCAGCCATGCTCGTTGAAGTAGCGGATCTGGCGGAAGCCTTCGCCGCCCAGCGGCCCGACCTTCACGTTACCCTTGGCGATCTGGTAGTCGAAGTTGAAGAAGAACAAGCGGATCGCCTCGCCGAACGCCAAGGTGGCGATCACCAGCATCAGTCCCTTGACGCGCAGCGCGGGGAAGCCGACCAGGCAGGCGGCGAGACCGGCCGCCAGGCCGCCGGCGATCAGCGCCGGCGACAATGCCCACTCGGCGAGCACGGTCAGCATCGCCGCCACATAGGCACCGATCGCCGCGAAGCCGGCCTGGGCGAGCGACACCTGGCCGGTCAGGATCACCACATAGGCGGAAAGCCCGAGCAGAGTGTGCACGCCGAGGATCTGCGCCAGGCCGAAGTAGAAATCCACGGCGCGCCCTAGGTCCGGCTGCCCGGCGCGGCGAACAGGCCGTTCGGCCGGAGCACCAGGAATACGAACAGCAGCAGCATGACGTAGATGTCGCGCTCGGTGACGTTGCGCATGGCCTGGAACAGGTTCTCGGCGGCGCCGACCATCAGCCCGGCGACGATCGCGCCGGGGAGCGAGCCCAACCCGCCGATCACCGTGACGATCAGCCCCTTGGTGGTGAGCGGCAGCGAGAGCAGCGGCGAGAGCACGCCGACCGAGGCACCGGCCATGACGCCGGCCAGTCCGCCGAGCATGCCGGTGATGATGAAGGTCTGCGCGTTGACGTGTTGCAGGCTGACGCCGCAGAGTTGCGCCGCCACCGGTTGCTGCGCCACGGCGCGCGCCGCCAGGCCGAGCCGGGTGCGGTACAGCAGCACCAGCATCACCGCCATCGCGATGACCGCGGCCAGGAACACGCCCATCAGGTCGGCGCGCAGCATGAACGTGCCGAATTCCAGCGGATCGCCGTCGTAGAGCGCCGGATAGGTCTTCGGCATGCCGTCGGTCAGATGCACGACGATCTCGTCGACCAGCAGCAGCATGCCGACGGTCGACATGAGCGGCGCGAGCGGGCTCGCCAGCGGCACGAAGCGGAAGCAGGTGAGGTAGATCAGGAAGCCGATGACGCCCGAAGCCAGCACCGCCAGCAGAAAAATCGCCCAGGGCGCGCTCGTTGCATAAAGTGCGAGCAGGCCGCAATAGGCGCCCGCCACCGAGGCCGCCGCGAACGACATGTTGATCTTGTGCATCACGCCGAAGATCAGCGTGAAGCCGATGCCGATCAGTGAGTATGTGGTGCCGAACAGCAGCCCGTCGAGGATCGCCTGGATGTAATCGGTCACGCGGCCCCCTTCACGCGTGGCGCCCTCTCCAGCGGAGCTGGAGAGGGGCGGCGCAGCGAAGCCGCGACGGGGTGAAGTGGTGGAGAGCCCGCGACTCTGCTGCCACCACCTTACCCGCCTCGCTTCGCGTGGCGCCCTCTCCAGCGGAGCTTCGAGAGGGTGCCGACTCCTAGTTCGGCAGCGGCTTGTGCAGCACCACCCACTTCGCGTCCTTGGCGTGGACGAACAGGTACGGCTTCACCGCCTCGCGCTCGGCCGTGCGCTTGGCCTTGCCGATCAGGCTGTCGGTTTCGGTCAGCTTGGCCAGGCCGGCGCGGATCTTCGCCCGGTCCGCCTGCAGCGTGTCGGGCTTCGCCAGCACGCCTTCAGACTCGATCACTTGGCGAAGGATCATCACGTTCTCATAGGCGCCGGCGCTGTGCAGGTCGAGGCTGCCGTTGAACTTGGCGGTCTGCGCCGCCGCCTTCTCCGCCTCGGGCGTCACTGGCGCGAAGCTCGTGGGAATGACGATGCCGTCCACCTCCTTGGCGCAGCCCTGCAGCGTCTCCATGCTGGAGGAGCTGGTCAGCCCGACCAGCAGCTTCGGCTTGACGCCCTGCCGCCGCATCTCCTTCACCACGCCGCAGGTGGTGAACGGATGCGCGGCGATGGCGATGACGTCGGCCTTGGCCGCCTTCATCTCGCGCACCTGCTGGGCGAAGTTGGTGTCGTTCAACAGCCACTTGGCCTCGCCCTTGACCTCGAAGCCGGCCTTGGGTGCCATCTCCTTCATGACGGCGTGCCAGCTCGCCCGGCTGTGCGCGAAATCCTCCTCGACGCCGCCGAACACGGTCTTCAGCTCCGGTCGGGCGACGCGCAGCCACTTGAAGAGCGAGTCGTACATGGTCGCCTCGCTCGGCGTGTTGCGGAACGCCCACTCCGAGATCTTCGCCAGGCCGCCCTTAATCGCGGCATCGGTGAAGATCGGGAACTGCAGGCCGGAATCGCTGGCGTCGCCCACCTTCTTCTGCAGGATGCCGAACAGCGGCTCGGCGACATTCGAGCAGCTCGGGCCGATGGCCACCAGCGCGTCGCCCGAGGCGATGCGGCGCACCACCGAGATCCCTTCCTCGGCGTTGCAGCGGTCGTCGAGGTACTCGGTGACGATCTTCGCCTTGGTGCCGTCACCGAGCTTGACGCCGCCCTGGGAGTTGATCGCATCGACCGCCGCCTTCAGCGCCGCCTCGCTGTTCAGGCCGAAGGAGCGCACCACGCCTGACTTCGCGCCGAAGCCGGCGAACTTCACCGTGCGCTCCTGCGCGCCGGCGACGTCGAGAAATGCGAGGCTGGCAGCCGCCGCGAACGCCGTCAAGAGAAGCAGCCTGTGCTTGCGCATGACGTGTCCCTCCGTGCGCCGGGCTAAACCGGCGAGGTGCAGTGAATGACAGAGTCATACGGGAAGGGCCAGGGACCCACACCGGCCCCGAGTCATGCACGCCCGCCCGTGAGAGCGGGCGTGAAGCGTTGACAGGGGAACGTGCAGGCCGGGTATTGAGCCGCGGCAGTACCCTACTACATTGGCATCGATGTGCACAAGGGGGAAAGCCAGACCATGACTCCGCTCTAATGGGTGCCTTGACCGGTCGGGCGCATAGGAACGATTAGCGCCACTTGAGCTGGGGCGGCGGGGGTCCGGCCAGGTCCGGCCGCCTCCCGCGAACCCCGGCACCGGACCCGGGGACCCGGGAGGGCCCGTTCGGGCCCGTTCGGGGTGGGCGAAGGCGAGCGTGGGCATCGTGCGCGCGCGCGGGCCCCGAGTCGTCCCGCGCGGTCCCGGGCTCGCGGTCAAGAAGTGGGCGGAGAGGGCGCGGGCGGGGCCGGGGGGCGTCGACGGGGTCAGGGGCAGCGGCGAGAGAGGCCCTCAGGGGCGGGCTACGCGAGGGCGGCGGGGGCGGGTGGGGCGGGGCCGGGCGGCGC
>Ga0156334_1165_pt1 | contig 12725 bp, 13 predicted proteins | sample RifCSPlowO2_12_FD_107982 | JGI IMG/M metagenome (GOLD analysis project Ga0156334, IMG submission 107982) | Candidatus Rokubacteria bacterium RIFCSPLOWO2_12_FULL_71_19
CGGCCGCGCGCGAGGCGCTGGCCATGCCGGCGCCTTTCGGACTCACGGTCCGCTACGCGATGAAGGCCAATCCCAGCCGCGGCATCCTCGCGCTCTTCCGCGACCTCGGGTTGCACATCGACGCCTCCAGCGATCACGAGGTGGAGCGGGCCCTGCGCGCGGGGTTCCGTCCCCAGGCCATCCAGCTCACGTCCCAGATGCCGTCCCGGCGTCTCGCCGAGCACGTGGCCCGCGGCGTCCGGTTCAACGCCTGCTCGCTCCATCAGCTGGCGGAGTTCGGCCGCCTCGCCCCCGGCCACGAGGTCTCCGTCCGCATGAACCCGGGGCTCGGGACGGGCTCGACCAAGCGGACCAACACGGGCGGCCCCGCCTCGAGCTTCGGGATCTGGCACGAGCACCTCGGCGAGGTGAAGGCCATGGCGGCGCGCCACGGCCTCGGGATCACGCGGCTGCACACCCATGTGGGCTCGGGGACCGACCCCGAGGTGTGGAACCGCTGCGCCCTGATGACACTCGACCTCGCCGCCGAGCTTCCGGACGTCGTCGCCGTCAATCTGGGCGGGGGGTTCAAGGTGGGCCGCATGCCGGAGGAGCCCTCGGTGGACCTGGCGGAGGTCGGCGCCCATGTCCGCCGCGAGCTGGAGGCGTTTCGCCTGCGACATGGCCGCGGGCTGGGGCTGGAGATCGAGCCCGGCACCTTCCTGGTGGCGCTGGCCGGGGCGGTCGTGGCCACCTGCGTGGACGTGGTGGACACCGGGGGCGAGGGCTATCTCTTCGCCAAGCTCGACACCGGTATGCCGGAGATCGCGCGGCCCTCGCTCTACGGCGCCCAGCACCCCATCGACGTGCTCGCCACGGGCCGGGAGCCGGCGGCGGTGGTCTTCGTGGGCCCGTGCTGCGAGTCCGGCGACATCCTCACGCCGGCGCTGGGGGATCCGGAGGCCTTGGCGCCGCGATGGGTGCCGCGGCCGCAGATCGGCGATCTCGTGGTGGTGGGGGGGGCCGGGGCCTACTGTGCCGCCATGGCGACCATCAACTACAACTCCTATCCCCAGGCGCCCGAGGTGATGCTCGAGCCCGACGGGACTCTTCGCCTGCTCCGCGGCCGGCAGAGCCTCGAGCAGATCTGGCAGAACGAGGTCGACTGACTACGGGACCTGGACAGTGACCTCGTTGGAGCGGGGGCTCTCGTTCTGGGTCCGCGCGCGGTCCAGCGCGGTCACGACATAGCGGAAGCGGGCGCCGGCGGTGACCTCGCGGTCGACGAACACCGTGTTGATGGCGGCCGTGGTGCCCACACGCAGGAAGGCGCCGCTGCCGGTCGCGCGGTAGACGGCGTAGACCGCCACGTCGGCGTCCGGACTGGGATTCCAGGCGAGCCGCACCGCCGTCGGGGAGGGGATGGCCACGAGGTTGGCGGGCGGCCTCGGAGGCGTCATGTCCACGGGAGTGACGGCGACGGGTGGCGAGGCCTCGCCACGCGCCGTGCCTGCCCCCACGCTCCGCACGGCGCGGATGGCGTACCGGTAGGTGGTCTCGTTCTCGAGGCCCGTGTCGGTGAACGAGGTGGCGGCGAGAGGTTCCAGCGTGATCGGCGCCAGCGGGGCCTCCGCGCCCGCGGCACGGAGGATGAGGTAGCGGATGCCGCCCCCGAGCGGGCTGCCGTCGATGAGGCCTGACGGCGCCTCCCAGCGCAGGCGCACCTGTCCCTCGCCCGGCGCCGCGGCCAGGTTGCGCGGCGGACCCGGAGCCGCCACGTAGCCCACGACGAGCCGCTCGGAGGGCGCCCCCGAGCGCCCCGTGGAGTCCAGCGCGGTGACCACGTAGACGTACTGGCGGCCGACGGCGAGCCCCCGGCGATCCACCCACTGGACGCTGTCGCCCCGGACCACCGCCGGCTCGGGGGCCTCCAGGCGGATCGAGGCGATCTCCTCGTAGCCCACCACCTGGCCCCGGGAGACCATGGCGGACCTGAGCGCCGTCCCCTCGGCCTCCTCGCGGCGATGGAGCTTGACCGTCGCCAGGTCCCGGAGCCGCGTGCCGTCCACCCGCGTCTTCGGGTTGACCCAGCGGAGGACGATGGCGTCGGCTTCGACGGAGGCCTCCAGCGCCGATGCCGCTGCGGGAAGCCGCCGCTCCGGCGCGACGGGGGGCCCCTTCTTGCCGCAGGCCGCGAGGCCCACGCCCAGCAGCGCCAGCGCCGCCAGAGCCCAGGCCAGACGTCTCACGGGTGCCCGCCCTTCTCGGCGAGCGCCCGGGCGGCTGCCAGGGCGCGCCTCACCGCGTCCGGGGCTGTCCCGCCCAGCACCGCCCGCGCAGCGAGCGAGGCCTCCACGGTGAGGGCGCGGTGCACGTCGGCCTCGATGAGCGGCGAGAATCCCCTGAGCTCCTCCAGCGTGAGGTCCCCCAGCTCCTTGCCCTGCGCCAGGCCGTGGCGCACGGTGCGGCCCACGACCTCGTGCGCCTCCCGGAAGGGCAATCCCTTGCGCACGAGGTAGTCGGCCAGGTCGGTGGCGGTGGAGTAATGGGCCCCGGCGGCCTCGCGCATGCGCTCGACCTTGAAGGTGAGGGAGCGGAGCATCGGCGGCGCCACGGCCAGGACGGCGCGGAGGGTGTCCACGCTGTCGAAGAGCGGCTCCTTGTCCTCCTGCATGTCGGAGTTGTAGGTGAGCGGGAGGCCCTTCATGGTCGCGAGCACCGCGACGAGGTTGCCGTAGAGCCGGCCCGACTTGCCGCGGATCAGCTCGGCCACATCCGGGTTCTTCTTCTGCGGCATGATGGACGAGCCCGTGGCGAAGGTGTCGGAGAACTCCACGAAGCCGAACTCGCTGGTGGCCCAGAGCGTGAGGTCCGCCGCGAGACGCGAGAGGTGCATGCCGAGGATGGCGGCATGGGAGAGGAACTCGACGACGAAGTCCCGGTCGCTCACGGCGTCCATGCTGTTGGCGCTCGGCACAGTGAAGCCCAGCTCCCGCGCCAGCGCTTCCCGGTCGATGGGGAAGGCCGCCCCCGCCAGCGCCCCCGCGCCCAGCGGCAGCACGTTCACGCGCGCCCTGCCGTCGCGCAGGCGATCGCGGTCGCGCTCCAGCATGACGACGTAGGCGAGCAGGTGGTGGGAGAGGAGAACCGGCTGTGCCCGCTGCAGATGCGTGTAGCCGGGCATGGCGGCGCCGAGATGCTCCTCGGCGCGGTCGAGGAGGGCCGCCTGGACCTCCCGCACGCCCTCGTCCACCCGGGCGATGACCTCCCGCAGATAGAGGCGCTCGTCGAGCGCGATCTGATCGTTGCGCGAGCGGCCCGTGTGCAGCCTCCCCCCGACGGGCCCGGCCAGCTCCACGAGCCGGCGCTCGATGTTCATGTGGATGTCCTCGAGCTCGCGGCGGAACGGGAAGCGCCCCTCCGCCAGCTCGGCGCGGACGGCCGCGAGGCCGTCGAGCAGCGCGGTGAGCTCCCCCTCGCTGATGAGACCAGCCCGGGCCAGGGCGCGCGCCCACGCGACGCTGCCCTCGATATCGTGGGGCCACAGCCGGCGGTCGAAGGCCAGGGAGGCCGTGAATGCCTCGGCCTCCGGGTCCTGCCCCTGGGCGAAGCGCCCCCCCCAGGGCTTGCCGGCGCCGGCGCTCACGGGGGAGAGCCTGCCCAGACCGGGGGCGGGGCCGTCAGCGCCACGCGCGGGCCTCGGGCCTGGGCTCGGCGCCACCGTCCAGGAGCGCGGCGATCTGACTCATGATGCGCCGGGTGATCTCCTGGCGAGCGTCTCGCGTCGCCCGCCGATGCCGCGGGAGGGCCACGTGAAGCGGCGGCCCGAAGCGCACCGACAGCGGGTGCCGCCTGGGCAGGTAGAAGCGCTGGCCTGCGAGGGCCTCGAAGGTGCCCCGGATGCCGGCGGGGACGACCGGGGCCCCCGACAGGAGCGCGATGGTGGCCACCCCCGGCTGGCCGGGCATAAGGTGTCCCTGACGACTGAACGGGCCCTCGGGGAAGATCCCCACGACGCCGCCGTCCTCCAGCACCCTGAGCGCGCGCTTGATGGCCCCGGGGTCGGGACGCTGGAGGTTGATGGGGATGGAGCGGATATGGCGGTGGAAGGCCGGGTGGAGCGGGCTCGCGCGGTACACGCGCGGCATGACGAGGAAGGCGATCGGCTTCGGCAGCGCCACGCCCAGCACGACGCCGTCCAGGTAGTTGTGGTGGTTCGCCGCCAGGATGAAGGGTCCAGAGGCGGGGAGATGCTCCGCGCCCTCCACCGCCAGGTCGAACCAGGCGCGCAGCAGCGGGGCGCACCCCGCCCGCGCGAGCCGGTAGAGGAGCGGGAAGCGCTCGCCGTCGCGGCGCGGCGCGGGCAGAGCCCTCGGCCGCGGCAGGATGGACACCGCGCTCCGGTCCTCCGCTGGCGTCATGACGCGGTCGGTTATAGCACTCGCTGCCGGCTCAGACAAGGAAGCCACGGGCGCGCCCCGTCAGCGCGATTTCGCCAGGCGGTACCGCGCCACGGCGGTGTTGTGGTCGGCGAGACTGCTCGAGAAGTGGTGGCGGCGATCATCCACCGAGACGAAGTAGAGATAGTCCACCCGCGCGGGATTGACCGCGGCCTCCAGGGCCGCGCGCCCGGGGCTGGCGATGGGCCCCGGCGGCAGGCCCACGCGCCGGTACGTGTTGAACGGCGAGTCGACCTGCAGGTCCTCGCGCGACAGCGCGCGGACGTTCTTGCCGAGCGCGTACTGCACGGTCGGGTCGGCCTGTAGCGGCATGTCGCGCTTGAGCCGGTTCCAGAACACGGCCGAGATGAGCGGCATCTCGTTCCGCTCCACGGCCTCCTTCTCGATGATGGAGGCCAGCGTCAGCAACTGGTGGACGCCGAGCTCCCGCGCCCGCGCCTGCTCGCGCAGCTGCGGCGTGATCTGCTCCCGCATGCGCGCCACCATGCGCGCCAGCAGCTCCTCCGCCGCCATGCCCTTCACGACCTGGTAGGTGTCGGGGAAGAGGTAGCCCTCCACGCTGTCGGCGTCGATCTCGAGCCGGCGGAGGAACACGCGGTCGTGGGCCGCCCGGAGCACGTCCCGGGCCGCGGCGAGGCGCTCCGCCTCGAGGAGCCGCGCCAGATCGTCCAGGGTCGCGCCCTCGCGGAGGAGGACGGTGTGCTGGAGGACCCGCCCGCCTTCGAGAAGCGACAGCACGTCCAGCGTGGTCGCGCCCTGGGGGAACTCGTACTCGCCTGCCTTGAGGGCGCGGGCGCTACCCCGGACGACGGAGAGCAGCGTGAAGCCGAGGGGACTCCGGATCACGCGGGCCTCGCCGAGCCGCCTGGCCATGGCCAGAAGTCCCATCTGGGGTGGGATCTCCACCACCCGGGCGCCGTGGGCGAGCCCCGGGGCCGCGGTGGAAACCCACCACGCCTGCAGTCCGAGGAACAGCAGGAGCAGCGCCGCGGCGACCCCGAGCACCATCCGCAAGGCGTTGCCGGGGCGCTGGGATGGCTCGGCCCGGCTCGCGGAGAACCACGGTCGCTCCATCATGATTTCGTGTTATCTTGCCTGGACTTCAGGGCCCAGTCAACGAAGCGGGGCCGCGACGCCCTGACGGCTCCCTTTCCGGGGTTTTCCTGGTATAATCCTCCTCCGGGGCGCCGCCGCCCGACCTTCCCAGGAGGAATCCCCATGCTGCAGCTGATGCTTCCGGTCCGTCACGAGTGGCTCGCCAGGGAGCGCGCGTACGGCAAGATCGCGGTGGAGCCGTTCGAGCCGGGCTTCGCGCTCACGGTCGGCAACGCCTACCGCCGGGTGCTCCTCTCCTCCATCCACGGCGCGGCCCCCACGTGGGCCAAGATCGAGGGCGTGCTCCACGAGTTCTCCTATCTCCAGGGCGTGAACGAGGACGTCCTCGACATCATCATGAACCTGCGGAAGGTGATCTTCGCCCTGCACGTGAACCGGCCGAAGATCCTGCGGCTCAAGGCGCAGGGCCCGCGAACGGTGACGGCGGGGAACTTCGAGCCCGACGCCGACGTGGACATCCTCACGCCGGAGGTGACGCTGGCGACGCTGGACAAGGACGGCAGCCTCGACATGGAGCTGTGCGTGGAGCGCGGCCGCGGCTACCAGGCTGCCGAGCGGCGCGAGCCGGAGGCCCTGCCCATCAACGCCATGCTCGTCGATTCGGACTTCTCCCCCGTGAAGCGCGTCAACTTCCACGCCGAGCCGCTGTCCGGCGGCGCCGAGGAGCGCCTTGTCCTGGAAGTCTGGACCAACGGCAGCGTGACGCCCGAGGCCGCCGTGGCCGAGGCCTCGCGGATCCTGGAGGACCAGTTCACCCTGCTCGTGGACTTCCCGCATGCCCAGCCCGAGGAGGAGCAGGGCGGGGAGCAGGGGACCGAGCCGCCGCCCAGGATCGAGCTGAACGAGCATCTCTTCCGCAACGTGGACGAGCTCGAGCTGTCGGTGCGCGCCTCCAACTGCCTCAAGACCGCCAACATCCGCAGCATCGCCGACCTCGTGCAGAAGACCGAGTCGGAGCTGCTGAAGACCAAGAACTTCGGGAAGAAGTCCCTGAACGAGATCAAGACGATCCTGGGAGAGATGGGGCTCTCCCTGGGCATCCGGCTTGATCCCGAGGAGCTGGAGCGGCTGCGCGCGCAGTACGAGCGCGGCTTCGAGGGCTAGCCTTCCCTCCCGCTCCCGCGCGTCCCACCACGGCCTCCGGCCTCCCGCCGGGGGCCGTGGTGTCTTCAGGGAGAGCCTCGGGATCCAGGTCGAGCCGCTCCGTGATCCCGCGGGCCCAGCGCGTGATCCACAGCCGCGCCCCGTCGGTCTCCAGGATGACGGCGCCGTCCCGGTCCGTGCGGTAGACGCGCGCCCCGGCGGCGGCCAGCCGCTCCAGGGTCTCGACGGCCGGATGACGGAAGGGGTTGCGCGCCCCCACCGAGACCACGGCGACGCCGGGCCGGGCGACCTCGAGGAAAGGGCGGTTCGTCCCGAAGCGGCTGCCGTGATGAGCGACCTTGAGCACGAGGCTCCTGAGCGATGGCCCGCGGTCCAGGAGGGCCCTCTCGCCGTCGAGGCTCAGGTCGCCCGTGAGGAGGAGCGAGAGGCCCCGCCAGTCGAGCCTCAGGACCAGGGAATGGTCGTTGTTGCTCACCGGCCCGCTCCCGGGGGCCGGAGGCGCATCCGACGAGGCCCGCGGGGGGTTCAGGACGGTCACGAGGGCCGACCCGACCCAGATGCGCTGCCCCGCCGCCAGGACGCGGCGGGGCACCCTCGAGCGCTCCAGCGCGCGCACCGTCTCCTCGCTGCCCGCGGTCCACCGGCCGTTCTCCCACACCTCGCCCACCCGGAAACCCCGCATGATGGCGGCGAGACCGCCCACGTGATCGGCGTCGGAATGAGTGGCCGCCACCACGGCGAGCCGTCGCGCCGGCAAGTTCCACAAGAACGGCGCCACGACCCGCTCTCCCGCGTCGAAGCGTCCCGCGCCTCCGGTGCCGCCGTCCACGAGCATCCGCTGCCCCTCCGGGAGATCGATCAGCACCGCGTCGCCCTGGCCCACGTCGAGGAAGATCACTCTCAGCCGGCCGTCACCCGGGCGGAGCCAGGGCCACGCCGACAGCGCCACCGCCAGGGCAAGGAGGCCTGCCGCGGCGCCACGCGCCCAGGGCCTGGCGCTCGCGTGAGGCAGCAGGAGCAGGGCCGCGTACCACGTCGCGATGGCGGCCCAGCCGGGCGCCGGCAGGTGCACCATGGCCGCGGGGACGGCCGCCGCCGCCCACACCGCGAGGCGGAGCAGGAGCAGGAGGGCCCACAGCGCATCGAAGAGCAGGCCGCCCGCCGCCTCGCTCAGCGCTGTCACGACCACCGCGAGGAGCCCGAGCGTGGTGGCCGCTCCCGCCAGCGGGACCACCGCGAGGTTGGCCGCCACGCCGACGAGCGAGAGCTGGTTGAAGTGGGCGGCCATGATCGGGGTGACGGCCCCCTGGGCGGTCAGGCTCACGGCGACGGCCACGGCGATCACGCGTGGCCAGCGGCGGGCCTCCAGCGCGGCCTGCAGGGCCGGAGCCGCGTAGACGATGCCGGCGGTCGCGGCGAAGGAGAGCTGGAAGCCCGGATCCCAGAGGTCAGCGGGGCGCCAGGCGAGCAGCAGGAGCGCCGCCAGCCCGAGGGCATTGCCCACCCGGGACTCGCGCTCGAGCAGCATCCCGAGGAGGATCAGGAGCCCCATCACCGTGGCCCGCAGGACAGAGGCCTGGCCGCCCACGACCAGCGCGAAGCCGGCGAGGACTGCGGCGGCGACAAGCGCCGTCGCGCGCCGGGGCACCCCGAGGAGGGCCAGCGTCACGAAGACGGAAGCGGCGAGCAGCGCGACGTTGGAGCCGGAGACGGCCAGCACGTGATAGACACCGGCGCGACGGAACGCCTCGTCCGTCTCGCTCGGCATCGCGCTCCGCTCCCCCAGCACGAGCCCCGCCAGGAGGGCCGCCGAGCCCTCCGGGAGCCGCGCCCGCATCGTCGCCACCGCCCATCGCCTGACGCGCACGGGCCATGGCGGCGCGTCCGCCGTGAGCGCCCCCAGCCGGTCGCCGCGGCCGCTGCCGACGAGGACGATGCCCTCGCGCCGCAGGTGCGCCGGGTAGTCGAAGGCGCCCGGATTCCTGAAGCCCACGGGCGGGTGGAGGCGGACCCGCGCCCAGAGGCGCTGCCCTTCGCCCAGGGTCTCGGCGCTCTCGCCGTAGATGGTGAGCAGGAGGCGTCCCGTGGCCGGCCGACGGGCCTCGTCGTCCCAGGCCGCATCCACCTCGAGGAGGAGGCGCATCCGGTCGGGGGCCCAGCGGACCGGCTCCTCGGCGAGCGTCCCTTCCACCGTGATCGGGCCCTCTCCTGCCAGGGCCGCGATGTGCTCGGGCGGCAGCGGCTGGGGGTGGACGCGCAGGAGCGCAATGGCGCAGACGGCCAGGAGGAGCGAGGCCGAGGCCAGCCGCTCCTGGCGCAGCGCGAGGGTCACGGCCGTGACCGCCAGCAGGCTCGTCCCGCAGGCGATCAGCCACGGGGTGGGGATAGACAGCCACGCGCCGGCCGCGATGCCGCCCGCCCAGGCGAGCGCCAGCGGAACCAGTGGCGCCGCGGCGACTCCCATCCTATTCGCCCACGGTGATCAGGTCGCGCAGGGCGGCAAGCTTCTTCGGGCCCAGACCGAGGATCTGGCGCAGCGTCTCGGGGGAATCGAAGCGGCCGCGGCGCTCGCGCTCCTCGAGGATGCGCCCGGCCAGCGCCGGACCGATCCCCGGCAGCCGGGCGATCTGCTCGACGCTCGCCTGGTTGAGGTCGAGCGGGCGCGGGTCCGGGGGAACGGGATCGGACGGCTGGCCGGGCTCGTCCGCGGGGCGGGGCGATGCAGCCCACCGGCGCGGTCTGGGCTCGCGCGCAGAGGGCGGTGGGGGAGGCGCCAGCGGCGGAACCGGCTCCTCGCGGTCAAAGGACTCGAGTCGCTCCGCCTGCTCGGGGAAGCCGGCGCGCCACTCGCGCACGGCGAGCCCCAGGAGGAGCAAGGCGGCCACGACGAGGAGGAGCCGGAGCTGAGGGGGCGGGTACAGCATCACCCTCACCCTGCCACCCCCGCCCGCGCCCGACTAGAGTGTCAGATCAGATACGAGGGGGTGTATCTGCTCGGATTCACGGACGATCGGGTCACGCTCCGACCCGTAGGTTGCGCGGGGGTTGCGTCCGGTCGCATCGTCCAGGCGGTCCACCGCCCGCCGGTCGCCCCGAGGGATCAGGTGCCCATAGACGGCCAAGGTGAACGCCGGGGAGTGGTGCCCGAGCTGCTCCTGGACGTACTTGAGGGACTCCCCGGCTTCGATGAGCAGGCTGGCGTAGGTGTGGCGCAGCGTGTGCGGCTTCCGGTAGCGGAGCGCGGCCCGGCGCAGCATCGGGGTCCAGACGTTGTTGCGGAACACGTCGTCTCGGATCGGCCCACAGGTGCCCGGCATGGGGAACACCCGGGCCGGCGCCGTGCGGCCGACAAGAGCAGCCTCGGCCTCCTGCAAGCTCGTGAGGCCCGAGAGCGTCGCTGTGAGCTGGGGCGACATGTCCACCCGGCGGGCCTTGCCACTCTTGGGCACGTTGACCCGACCCCGGCGCTCCGTGCGGCGAATGAGGAGCACGCGCCGCTCGAAGTCCACGTCACGCCATTCGAGCGCCACGGCCTCGCCGAGCCTGATGCCGGTGCGAGCGAGGCAGAGAAGGAACGGGTGCCACTCGGGGTAGTCCGACTCGGCGACGCCGAGGAGTCCGCCAAGCTCCCCGGGGGTGAACACCTCGACTTCCTGCACCTCCGAGCTGGTCGGGGCGGCGATGTCGCGGGCCAGCCCGCGGGCCGGGTTGACGGGGACCAGGCCATCCTCGGCGGCCCGCCCCAGGAGCGCGGAGAGCACGTGCAGCGTGCCCTTGAGCGTGGCCCGGGCGAGCGGTCGAGGCTTTGTCACTCGCCGGTTCCCCCGTGCGGCCAGCTCGCCCAGGAACCGCCGCACTCGCTCCCGGGTGATCTCGGTGAGTGGCAGGGAGCCAAGCAAGGGCAGGATGCGGACCCGGAGCCGAGTCGCGTAGTCGTCCGCGGTCGAGCCGCGCACCCGCGTGCTCAGGGTCGGGAGCCACGTCTAGGTGTACTCGGCGAGGGTCGGAACCTGTCCCGGCGTGCTCTGAGGCTCCAGCACGTCGGTATGCCCCAGCCTGAGCGCGGCGTCGATCTTGTCCGCCACCATCGTCGCGGCCTTCTTGCTCGCGCACCGCTTCGCCCGGCGCTGGCCCCGGTGGTTGATGAAGACCCCCCACGCGCCCTTCCGCTCCTTCACCTTGACGCCCATCGCTACGCTCCTCCCTTCCGTGGTCGCTTGAGGACAATCTCAAGGCCCTCCAGGAGCAAGTCCCGGAGGTCCCGGCTCTCCTCAAGCGCGCGAATCTTCGCCCGTCGCCAGAGCGGCTCCGGCATCAGCAACGTGGTCTTGACCATGAGCGGTTGTCCGGGCTTCGCAGGCTGGCTCTTGCGAGGTTTCGGTGTCATGAGACACCTGTACTCTCAGGCGTATAGCTGTGTCAATAGCGAAGCGAGATCTACAGGCCCTTCAACACGTCGGAGACGATTCGCTCCACGTCGGCCCGGCCCTGCTGGCGGTAGCTGGCGACCCAGAGGTCGAACTCGCTCCGGCGGACGAGGATCTTTCCGCCCACCCGGTAGTGGGGCAGGGGGTGGGCCGAGTCGGCCATGTAATCGCGGAGCTTCCGCGCGCTCAGGCCGGCGTAGGCGACCAGGGCTCGCACCGGCAAGAACGGGTCGAGGGGCGTGCTCACCACCACCCGCTCGGCGAGGATGCCACGGACCTGGGTCACTTTCACGCGGACCCCCCGGCCGCGGTCTCGGGCGGCAACACCAGCTCGGCCACGGCCCACACGGACAGCACCAGGAGGTCGGTCACCGTTTCCGGCTGTGCCGCGGGGCGGGGGCTCATGGTCTTGCTTCCGGCGCCGGGGCGGCCGGCAGGACGGGCACGGGGAAGGCGATCCAGTGCCCTTTCCGGCGGGGCGAGATCATCTCGACATCTCAGCTGTTCAGGCGTCGCTCGCGGTGGCTGTCACCGGCGTTGTCACCGAGCCACGGCGGCGGCGCGCCGGCGCGAGCTGGAGAGGGACGGCGCTGAGGCCGCGGGCTCTCGATGTAGCAACCGCCCGGTAGTCCGCGCTTCCCCCTTCGCTCTTCGCCGCCTCGATCAACGCAGGGCGCTCCCCACCTACGGCTCGGCCCCCCACCCTCGGCCGCCCGCTATTCGGCTGCATGGCTGCGGCGGGGCGAAGGGCACGAGGATCCGTCTCCGCGGTCCCTCTGGCGCGCTTCGAGGGGGTATACCTCGGTTCGAGCAATCTCATCGAGGAGCCGGCAGCCCGGGATGACGGGGTCGGGGTGGCGGTAGAAGTACCCGGCCATGGCGCCGTACCGCGGGTCGGTGACGCGACCCGGCCCCAGCTCGTGGAAGGGCAAGCCGGCGGCGATGCCATGGTCGTCGGCGTGGCGCGCGCGAGGGTCTTCATCTCGATCGCTTCCCTGCTGCAAGGACGCGGCCGATCGCGCGACTGCAAGTGCCCGTCAACGCGGCGGCCACGGAAACGCCGACGTGTCGCGCCCTCCGGGAAACGACGCGAAACGACGCAGAACGACGCGGACACGGCCACGCTCCCGCCCCGCGGCGCGCGCGATTCAGCCACGACGCCGGGGGTGCCACAGCTCGGCCCCCTCGCCCTTGAAGGCTGCGGTGCCATTGGCGAATCCTGCGCCGGACTCGGATCGCGCGGCGTGAAGGACCACGGCCCGTCTTCCCGCGGCGCCGAGAATTCAGCCACGACGCCGGGGGTGCCACAGCTCGGCCCCCTCGCCCTTGAAGGCTGCGGTGCCATTGGCGAATCCTGCGCCGGACTCGGATCGCGCGGCGTGAAGGACCACGGCCCGTCTTCCCGCGGCGCCGAGAGAAACGGCGCGAAACGACGCAGAACGAAGCAGAACGACGCAGAACGACGCGCGCATCGGGCCCGCGCGCGCCGAAGACCTCGGCCTGACATCCGCGCGCGCACAACATCCGCTCGAAAGCTCGCAGACTTCGGTGGCGCGGCGCCGACATGGCATCGCTCCTGCTCTTCCTGCTCCTCGTCGGCGCGGCGATCGAGACGGCGCCGACGAGGAGGCGTCATGAA
>Ga0156334_1078_pt1 | contig 12641 bp, 11 predicted proteins | sample RifCSPlowO2_12_FD_107982 | JGI IMG/M metagenome (GOLD analysis project Ga0156334, IMG submission 107982) | Candidatus Rokubacteria bacterium RIFCSPLOWO2_12_FULL_71_19
AGGGCCGCCCCTACCTCGTGCAATGCCCCGATCTCCTGGGCGCGAGCCCTGGCGCTCTCGTAGAGTGAGGCGTTCTGGATGGCCACCGCGGCCTGGACCACGAAGGCGCCCAGGATGGTCTCGTCCTCGGCGGCGAGATGAATGGGCTGGGCGCCGGCCAGGCCGAGCACACCCACGACCGAGCCGCCATGCACCACGGGCACGCCGACAAAGCTCGTGAGCCCATGCCCCCGCCACCAGGCCGGGTTGAGGAATCGTGCGTCGGTGAAGACATCGGCGACATTGACCAGGCGCTGCTGGGTGGCGATCCAGCCGAGCAGGCCCCGGTCGAACATCATGACCCTGGCCGGGAGGTCCGCCTCCAGGGCGGGATCGGAGAAGCCGACAAGGGCGAGCGTCCCCGCCGCCTCGTCGGCCAGCCAGAAGGAGGCGCCCCGGACCTGCATCAGCTGCGCCGCCGATCGTGTGATCTCTTTGAGAACCGTGTCCCGGTCCAGCGACGAAGAGAGGGCCCGGTTGAGGCGCGTGAGCGTCTCGAGCCGCTCGAGCCTCCGCGCCAGCCCCTCGTGGAGGCGGGCGTTGGCAATGGCGATGGCGGCGCTATTGGCCAGCGACTGGAGCAGGCTCAGCTCCTCCTCCCGGAACCGGCGGGGCTCCCGCGTGCCGATGCCCAGCGCGCCGAGGACCTGGCCGCCGATGGTGACCGGGACTCCGGCAAAGGATGCGATGCCCTCGGCCCGAAGTCGGGCCGCGTTCTCCGGGCGCGGGTCCTGCCAGACGTCGTCCACCACCAGCGCCGAGCACGTCTTCGTGATCCGCCCGACGAAGCCCTCGCCGAGGCGAAGCGTGGTGGCGGTGTCCACGGCCGCGCGATCCCCGGCATGCGCCCGCAGCGTGAGCGTCTGGCCCTCGTCGTCCAGCAGCCAGAGACGAGACACGCTGGAATCGAAGAGCGTCACGGTCCGCTCGACGACGCGATGGAGCACCTCCTGCACCGAGAGCGTGGCCGTCAAGCTCTGAGTCACTGTCGCCAGCGTGGCGAGCCGCATCTCCCTGCGCCGGGCCGCCTCGTAGAGCCTCGCGTTATCGATGGCCAGGGCCGCGGTGTCGGCGAAGGAGGACAGCGTCTTGAGCTCCGCGGGACTGTACTCGTGGGGATGCTCGGTGTTGAAGGTGAGCACCCCCAGCACCTCGTCGCGGATCTTGACCGGGAGGCCGAGGAAGGTGCGGATCCCCTGCTCGCGGTCGCGCTGCGCCAGGAGGTTCCTCGGGTCGCTCTGGGTGTCGGGAACGAAGAGCATCTCGCCGGTCGCCGCGATGGTCCCAGAGTAGCTCTGACCCAGCGGCACCTCGAAGTCGGGAGGCACCGTCCCGCGGCTCACTGCCCCCATCCGGAGGACTCCGGCCTCCCTGTCCACCAGCAGCAGCTTGACGTGAGGGGTGGCGGCGATGCGGCTGGCCTCCCGGACGATGCGGCCCAGGGTCTCCTCGAGGTCGAGCCCCGACAGGACGCTCTGCCCCGCCCGCAGGAGAGCCGCCATCTCCTCGCTCCGGGCATGGGCCTCCCGGCCGCGGACCGAGACCTCCTCCTCGAGGTGCGTGTGGAGGCGATTGTAGCGGCGGACCAGCATGTAGGTGAGCCCGACGCCCACGGCGACGAAGCCCAGGTCGAAGACGCGGATGCTCTGGATCAGCCTGGCGGCGTGCAGCATGTCGTTGAGCGCGAGGACGATGTAGACGGCGAAGCCTGCGCGGATCGCCCGCCGCTCGCCCGGGTCCATCTCGCCTCGCCCCAGCGTCCGCCAGGCGTAGGCGAACACCACCAGGATGTACGGGGCCAGCAGGGGGAGAAGCGGACCCGGCACGGGTGCGCCGTACTGGTAGCCGAGGACATCGGTGCGGACATAGGCCCGGCCGCTCACGATGGCGCCGGTGAGCCAGACGAGGAGCAGGAGGCCCGCGTTGACGATCGTGCCCGACCACATCAGCCGGCGCGGCGGCGGGGCTCCCGCCAGCGCATGGCTCAGGCCGATGGTCATGACGATGAGGACGATGGCGCTGGTCCAGGCCAGCCGGCCGCCCAGCACGGCGTGCTCGGGCAGGGCGGAGGCGATCTGGAGGTAGTGGCTGGCGAGGTAGAGCAGGCTGTTGGCGCACCAGAGGCTCACCCAGAGATGAAGCGGCTCACGGCGGCGCCCGAGCCAGATCCAGAGATTGTGCAGCGCGAGATACGCGGCGACCCCCATGAGGGGGGGGATCGCGTGGACGGCCGGCGTGATCGAACCCATCAATCGAGAGCCTCGCGCCCAGTATAGCCTGCCCCCGCGGGCTCAGCCTCCGCCGTTCAGCGCTTGCCTCACGGCCCGCGCCTGTTATTCCGTTGGATCCCACCACTCACAGCGGTCGAACCGTGACCACGGCACGACCGTGCCGGCGGATCGGCGCTGAGGCTCGGCGCCGCCGTACACGACGAAGCCACGCACCTTGCGCCGCAGCCTCGATGATGCGACGAGCACGGCTCCGTCGGGATGCTCGGCCAGAAACGCCCGCGGGTCCCGGCGCGCGAAGTCCTACACGTCGGGCGCTTCGAGGGAGGCATAGGACTTGTCGGGGAAAACGGCAAGGCAGAGCGTGGTCTTGCCCGACTGCCGCGGTCCGGTGACCGTGACGACAGGGAACTTCCGGGCGAGGGCGCGGAGCCGAGTTTCGAGGACTCGTCGAACCATGGGGCGAGCCTTGCGTCCGATGGGCCGATTGTCAATCAGATCCCCAATCAGCACCACCGCCTCACCGGGAACAGCAGCGTCATGGTGCTCCCGCCTCCGGGCACGCTCGCCACGCGGAGTCCCCCTCGATGGGCGAGCACGGTGCCCATCACCGCCGCGAGCCCCAGCCCCCGCCCCAGGAACTTGGTCGTGAAGAAGGGGTCGAAGATGCAAGCGAGGGTCTCAGCGTCCATGCCCGGCCCCGTGTCCGCCACCGACACCGCGACATACTCCCCGGCCGCCGGAACCGCCTGCGGGACATAGCCGTCGGCTTCGCGGTGGGGATCGACGCGCTCCAGGGCGGCGGAGACCATGATCCGATGCGTCCCGCCGGGGACCCGGGACAGGGCCTCCTGCACGGCCTCGACGGCATTGGCCAGGACGCTCGCCATCGCCTCCCGCACCTGGAGCCCGTCCGCCAGGACCGGAGGCAGGCCGGCGGGCAGGTCTAGGCTGAGCTCCATCCCGGAGGGAAGCCCGGGCGCCACCGCCTCGGCCTCGCCCCGGACCAGGCCGGCGAGACTCACCTCCCTCAGGTCAAGTATCGCCTTGCCCGCGTAGGCGAGGAGCCGCCGGGCGATCCGGGCGGCCCGCTCGGATGTGGCCACGATCCGGTCCAGGCTCGGGCGGACCGGGTGCGCCGGGTCCAGCCTGCTCAGGGCCAGGGAGGCAGACCCCAGGATTCCGGTGAGCAGATTGTTGAAGTTGTGGGCCACGCCCGCCGCCACGCGACCGACCGTCTCCGCGTGGCGCCTCTCGTGCAGCTCCCGCTGCAGCCGGCGGGCCTCCGTCACGTCCTGCTTGATGGCGACGAAGTGGGTGATGGGCCCCCCGGTGTCTCCGACGGGCGTGATCGTCTGCTCCTCGACGTACTCGCTGCCGTCCTTGCGCCGATTGATGAGCTCCCCGTGCCACACCCTGCCGGCCGTGATGGTCTCCCACAGCCCGCGATAGAAGGCCGGGTCCTGCCGGCCCGACTTCAGCAGCCTCGGGTTCCGGCCGACGGCCTTCTCGGCCTGGTAGCCGGTCATCCGCGTGAAGGAGGGGTTCACCCAGACGATCGTGCCGGCCGTGTCGGTGATGATGATCCCGTTGGCGGCCGACTCCAGCGCCGAGGCCTGGAGCCGCAGCCACTCCTCGGCCCGGACGGCGCCGGCGACCTCGCTCACCTCGACCCCCCGGCCGCCGGGGCATCGTCCAGGGTCTCCCTCACCTTTCGTGCCAGGGCCTCCGGCGTGAACGGCTTCTGCAAGAACGCCATGTCCGGCTCGACCATGCCGCGCTGGCCCAGCGCATCGCCCGTGTAGCCCGACATGTAGAGCACCCGGATTCCCGGGCGCAGCGAGGCCACCTGCGCGGCCAGCGCGGGGCCGCTCATCCCGGGCATGATCACGTCCGTCAGCAGCAGGTGGATGGGCCCCCGGTGCTGCGCGGCCAGCCGCCGCGCATCGGCGGTATCGGACGTCTCGATCACCCTGTAGCCGCTCATCTCGAGCATCTCCTGCGCGGTCTGCCGCACCGTCTCGTCGTCCTCCACCAGCAGGATCGTCTCCGACCCGCGTGGCGCGGCCGACCCCGCGGCGGGCGGCCCTGCCGGCTCGCCGCCCTCCTCGACCCGGCGAAGGTAGACGCGCATCGTGGTGCCCCGCCCGGGCGCGCTCTCGACCTTGATCCAGCCCTCGTGCTGGCGGACGATGCCGTACACCGTGGCGAGGCCCAGCCCAGTCCCCTGGCCCGGCCCCTTCGTGGTGAAGAAGGGCTCGAAGATCCTGTCCTGGGTTTCCCCGTCCATTCCCATCCCCCTGTCCCTCACGGCCAGCATCACGTGAGGGCCCGAGGGCGCCCCGGGATTGTCCAGGGCAAAGGCCGCGCCGAGCTCCACGTTGGCGGTCTCCAGGGTGATGGGGCCCCCCTGGGGCATGGCGTCCCGGGCATTGACGACCAGGTTGAGGATCAACTGTTCGATCTGCGTCACGTCCGCCCTCATGCGTCCAACGCCGGGGTCCAGCGCCGGGATCAGCTCCATGTCCTCCCCGATGAGTCGCCTCAGCATAGGGAGCAGCCCCTGGACCACCTGGTTTGGATCGACCACCCTGGGCGCGAGGGTCTGCCTCCGGCTGAAGGCGAGGAGCTGGCGGGTCATGGCGGCCGCCCGCTCTGCGGTCTGCCTGATAAGCGTGAGGTCCCGACCGGCCGGGCCGTCCTCGCCGACCTTGTGGAGCGCCAGCTCGGCGCGCCCCGTGATGACGGTGAGCAGGTTGTTGAAGTCATGGGCGATCCCGCCGGCAAGCTGCCCCACCGCCTCCATCTTCTGCGACTGGCGAAGCTGGGCCTCCATTCGCCTGGGCTCGGTCAAGTCCGTGATCATCCCGATCGCGCCGATCACCTCGCCGCTCGCGTTGCGGATCAGCCCCTGGGACACGCTGACCGTGACGGGCGCGCCGTCCTTCCTCTGCCGGCGCACCTCCACGCCGGTCAGGGCCTGGCCCGCGAGCATCCGGCGGCGCAGCTCGGCGAACTCGGCCCGTCCCTCCGGGGGAATCGTGGGCAGCGGTGTGCCGAGGACCTCCTGCTCGGTCCAGCCGAAGAGCCGCTCCGCCGCCGGGTTCCAGAGACTCACCAGGCCGTCGTTGCCGAGGATGATGATGGCCACGGGGGAGGCCTGGACGAGCGCCTGGAGCTTCTGTGTCGTGTCTCTCAGGATCTCTTGCTGCCTGCGGCTCTCCTGCGCAGCGCGCCTCTCCGCCAGCGCGCGCTCCACGGCGGGACCGAGGCGCGCGAGCCTGTCCTTGCGCAGGTAGTCCGAGGCTCCGCTCTTCAGGCACAGGACGGCGGCCTCGTCGCTGAGGGTCCCGGTGACGATGATGAACGGGATGTCGAGCCCCCGGTCCTGCATGAGGGCGAGGGCCCGCAGGGCGTCGAAGGCCGGCAATGTGTAGTCGGCCAGGATCACATCCCAGCCCGCCCCGAGGCGGGCGAGGTAGTCCTCCTCGGTGTCCACGCGCTCCCAGGCAGGCTCGAAGGCGTGCCGGCGCAGCTCCTCCAGCATCAGCCCCGCATCGGCCGACACGTCCTCCAGGATCAGCACGCGGAGCGCGGTGGTCTCAGCGATCATCGTCCAGGGTCTCCCTCACCTTTCGTCCCAGGATGTCCGGCGTGAACGGCTTCTGGAGCAGCGCCGCGCCCGGCTCGACGTCGCCGTGCCGGCCCAGCGCCTCCCCCGTGTAGCCCGACATGTACAGCACCCGGATGCCGGGGCGCAGCATCGCGATTCTCCCGGTCAGCTCGGGGCCGCTCATGTGGGGCATGACGACGTCTGTCAGCAGGAGATGGATCGGGCCTGCGTGGCGCTCGGCGATACGGAGCGCGTCGGCCTGGTCCCGGGCCTCGAGCACCTGGTAGCCCGAGGCCTGGAGGATCTCAAGGGCGATCCGCCTCACGGGCTCCTCGTCCTCCACCAGCAGGAGCGTCTCCGAGCCCCCGGGGTCACGGCCTGGCGCTGCGGCCCTGTCGCCTGACTCAACGGGCTCCTCGACCTTCGGGAGGTAGACGCGGAAGGTCGTGCCCTCGCCCGGCGCGCTCTCGACCGTGATCGTGCCGTCGTGCTGCTTGACGATGCCGTAGGCCGTGGCGAGGCCGAGTCCCGTCCCCTTCCCCTTCTCCTTCGTGGTGAAGAAGGGCTCGAAGATCCGGCTCCGGGTCTCACGGTCCATCCCCACCCCGTTGTCGCTCACCGCCAGCAGGACGCATGGCGCCGCGGCGCCATCGTCCGGATCCGCGTTGGTGGTCGTGATCGCCAGCACCCCGCCGCGGGGCATGGCATCCCGCGCGTTGACGGCCAGGTTGAGGATCACCTGCTCGAGCTGGTTCGCATCCGCCCTGACGCGCCCGGCGCCCGGGTCCAGCGCGGTGACCAGCTCGATGTCCTCCCCGATGAGCCGCCTCAGCAGTGACAGCAGCCCGCTCACCACGGCATTGGGGTCGAGCACCTGCAGCTCGAGCGCCTGGCGGCGGCTGAAGGCCAGGAGCTGCTTCGTGAGCGCGGCGGCGCGCTCGGCGGTCTTCCGGACCAGCTCGAGGTCGCGCCGCGCCGCCTCCGGGTCCCCGAGCCGCTGGAGCGCGATCTCCGTACGACCCGTGATGACGGTCAGGAGGTTGTTGAAGTCATGCGCGATCCCGCCCGCCAGCCGCCCCACGGCCTCCATCTTCTGGGCCTGGCGCAGGTCGGCCTCCAGCCGCTTCGCCGCCAGCGCGCGCTCGACGGCGGGGCCGAGACGCCCGAGCCTGTCCTTGCTCAGGTAGTCGGCCGCGCCGGACTGCAGGCACTTCACGGCGGTCTCCTCGCCGAGCGACCCGCTCACGAGGATGAACGGGATGTCGAGCCCGCGGTTGCGCATGAGGACGAGAGCGGCCATCCCATCGAAGCCCGGCAGGTAGTAGTCGGCGAGGATGACGTCCCAGCCCTCGCCCAGGCGGGCCACGTATCCCGCCTCGGTGTCCACGCGCGCCCAGTCGGGCTCGAACCCGTGGCGGCGCAGTTCCTCCACCATGAGCTCGGCATCGGCCGGGCTGTCCTCGAGGATGAGCACCCTGAGCGCCGTCATGATCGGCTGACTTCCGGCGGCTGGTTGAGGAGCACCCAGTAGAGCCCCAGCGTCCGCACCGCCTCGGTGAACTGGGGGAAGTCCACCGGCTTGACGATGTACGAGTTGACGCCGAGCCGGTAGCTCTCGACGATGTCCCGCTCCTCCCGCGAGGAGGTGAGCACCACCACCGGGATGAGCCGCGTCCTCGGATCGGTCTTGACGCGCCGGAGCACCTCGAGCCCGTCCACCTTGGGGAGCTTGAGGTCCAGCAGGATGACCTTCGGTTGGTTCGGCTGCCCGGCGGGGTCCGTGGGGAAGAGGAAGTCCAGCGCCTCGGCCCCGTCCCGCGCGACGTGGATGCGGTTGGCCAGCCTGTGGTTCCGCAGGGCCTCGAGCGTCAGCTCGGCGTCATAGGGATTGTCCTCGACCAGCAGGATCTCGACGCTGTGCTCAACCATCATGGGAACTCCCTCTCTCGAGCGTGAAGTGGAATGTGGCACCCCGGTCCACCTCGGCCTCGGCCCAGACGCGCCCGCCGTGGCGATGGACGATGCGCTGGACGATCGCGAGCCCCACGCCCGTGCCCTCGAACTCGTCGGCCCGGTGCAGTCGCTGGAAGACGCCGAAGAGCTTGTGGGCGTAGCGCATGTCGAAGCCGGCGCCATTGTCCCTGACGAAGTAGGCCCGCTCGCCGCAGACCTCCCGGGAACCCACCTCTACCTCGGCAACCTCTCGCCGGCGGGTGAACTTGAAGGCGTTCTCGATCAGGTTCGTGAAGACCTGCCTGAGCAGCGCCGGATCGGCCTGGCACGGGGGGAGATCGCCGACCGAGACCTTGACCTGCCTGTCCTTGCGCTCTCCGGCCAGGTGGTCGAGAACCTGACGGACCATGTCGGCGGTGGCCACGATCCGGGTCTCCAGCGGCTGGCGCCCCAGCCGGGAGAACCGCAGCAGGTCGTCCACCAGGCGCCCCATCTGCACGGCGTTGTCGCGGACCATGTGGAGGTAGCGCTGGGCCTCCTGGGGCATCCCGGCGGCATGGCGCTCGAGCAGGATGCGGGAGAACCCGTCCAGCGCCCTGAGCGGCGCCCGCAGGTCATGGGACACCGAGTAGGAGAAGGCCTCCAGCTCGCGGTTCGACTCGGCGAGGCGCGCGGCGGAGGCTTCCGTCTCCTTGAAGAGGCGGGAGCGCTCGATGGCCAGCGCCGTCTGGTCCGCCAGGAGCCGGAGCGCCACCTGCTCCCGGGCGCTGAAGGAGTCGCGAGCGGCCTTGTGCACCGTGAGCACGCCGAGGCTGCGCTCCCCCACCGCCAGCGGCACCGTCACCATGGCCCCGATGCCTTCCTGCAGCAGCGCCGCCTGCAGCGGCAGTTCCGGGTGAAGCCCGATGTCCTCGACGGCCACCGTCCGGCGCTCGGCAAGGACCCGGCCGGCCACCGAGGAGCCGGAGATGTCCACGGCACCCTGCCTCAGATACTCGTCGCTGAGCCGCTGCGCCGCCGCCATCTCGAGTCGCCCCTCGGGGGTGAGGAGGCGAAGCGCAGCCGAGCGGCCGTCCACGAGGCGAGTCGCCGACTCCACCACCGTGGACAGGACGCGCTCCATCTCGAGCGAGGAGGCCACGGCCATCCCCGCCCTGACGAGAGCATCCAGGATGCGAGCCTGATCCTCGAGCCCGAGATTGGCCGTCCTGAGGTCGGCGGCCGCTTCGCGAAGCTGCCTCTCGCGGTCTGACAGGGCGGCGGCCATGGTGTTGAACTCCCGGGCCAGGAGCCCCAGCTCGTCGCTTGACCCCTCGGCCAGCCGCGCGCCGAGCTCGCCGCGTCCGAAGCTGACCGCCGCCGCCGTGAGCCGCCGTACCGGCCGCGTGATGGCCCGTCCCAGCCCGAGGGCCACGGCCAGGGCCGCGACCAGCACGCCGCCGCCGAAGAGGAAGAGCGTCCGGCGCAGCGCGACCACCGGCATCAGTGCGTCGGCCTGGTCCATCTTGGCCACCAGGCAGAGCTGGCGCTCGGGGATCCACCGGTACGCGGCAAGCACCGGGACGCCCCGGTAGTCGTCGGCCATCACGCTGCCGCTCTCTCCCCCCAGGCAGCGGTTCACATGCGGCGTCCGGATGCCGCGCCGGAGCACTGCGGGGTCCTGCAGGAGACGCGGCTGGGTGACGAACTGGTTCTCCCGGTTCACCAGGAAGGCGTCGTCGGTGCGCTGAAGCCCGGAACGGCGAGTCACGATCTCGCCGAGCTCGCCCAGGTTCAGCCGGGCGGCGGCCACCGCCATGACCCGCCCGTCGGGCGCCCTGAGCGGTGTCGCCACCGTCATGGCGACACCGCGGAGACGGAGCGAGTGATAGGGCCCCTGGACATGGGGACCGCCCAGTCCCTGGACGAAGTAGGGGCGGTTCTTCCTGTACGTGCCCTCCTCGTCCGGGTCCGTCGCCGCGACGACCCGGCCCGCCTCAGGCTCCATCACCAGCAGCGAGATGAAGTGGTCGCTGGCTCTGATGCGGGCGCTGAGATGGGTCACCACGCGGTCGTAGTCCTCCCGGGCCGCCCGCCCTTGCCCCAGCACGGCCCTCATGTCGGCCGCGAGGCGGGGGCCGCCGGCCAGGACTCGCAGGTCCGCGATCCTGTCGGCCACCCAGGCATTGAGCGCGCTCTCCTTCTCGAGGGCCGTGGAGACGAGATCGGCCATGGTGGCGGCTTGCAGCGCCTGGCTCCCGCGGGCGGACGAGTACCAGATCACGGCAGCCAGCAGCACGGTCGCGAAGAGCCCGAAGACGAGGCTCAGCTTGAGCGTGATGCCCGGACGCCACCTCATCACCGGCCGGGTCCCTTAGCCCCGCCGCGCCCGGATATGCCGTCCAGGAACTGGAGCGTGTAGGCCTGACTCGCGTCCAGCGGCGGCTTCAGGACGCCTTCACGGCGCAGCATCCGCTCCATTGCTGTCCAGTCCTCGGGCCTCATCCAGCCGATGGAGTCCTCGCCCGTGTTCACCAGCGGAATGCTCGCCACCATCCTGGCCGTCTCGAGATCGGCGTCCGCGTCCGGCCTGTACCGGCAGACCAGGGCGGCGACCCTGTGAGGGTTCTCCACGGCGAAGCGCCAGCCGTCGAGCGTGGCGCGCACGACGCGGGCCACGAGGTCGGGGTCCCTGGCGATCAGCTCGTCGGTGGTGAAGAGGGTGTCGGCGTACAGCTGGACGCCATAGTCATCCGGGAAGATGCGGTTGAGCCTGTGGCCGGCGCGCTCGAGGGTCAGGGCGAAACCGGTGATGTACACGCCCCAGATCGGGGCCTTGCCTGAGCGGAACTCCGCGAGGTCGGAGGGCAGCACCACCTCGCGGTACTGGTCGGGGCGGACCCCCACGCGGGCCATCATCGCCCGGAGGCTCGGCACGAGGTTCGGCGTCACCCTGATGGTCTTGCCGGCGAAGTCCTGGGGCCTCTTGATGCCGGAGTCGGCCTCGGCCACGAAGACGATCGGGCTCCGCCGGAAAATGGTCGCGACGGCACGAACCGGCTTGCCCTCGGCTCGAGCCAGGAGCAACTCGTCGGCGCCGGCGACTCCCAGCTGGGCCGTGCCGCCCAGCACCGAGGCGATCCGGTCCACGGTGGGCCCGCCAGGCAAGAGGGTCACCGCGAGCCCCTCGGCGGCGTAGTAGCCGTTCTGGTCGGCTGCGAAGAACCCTGCCGCCTGGGCATCCTGCAGCCACGTCATCTGGATGGACACCGGCCGCAGCGCGCGGGGCGGCGGGCCGGTCCGCTCGCAGCCGAGGAGGAGGGATGCGAGGAGCAGGCCGACCGTGACCCGCCCAATCGCCTCGCGCATCCGCGATGTCCTCATCGCCGTCTCGCTCACAGCGCCGCTCCGGCGGCCTCGCTGGAGGGCGGGAAGAGCGCGCGGACCACCGAGGACAGCTCCCTGCCGACCTCCCCCTTGGTCACGAACCCGTCGGCACCCACGCCTCGGGATGCCTCCTGGTACTCGGGCGCGTCGCTGACGGTGACGATGACGACGCGGGGGGCGCGCGCCCTCGCCTTGATGACCACCGTCGCCGCCAGCCCGTTCATCCCGGGCATGGCGATATCCATGAGGATCAGGTCCGGGGCGAGGTAGCCCGCCAGGGCGATGGCCTCCTCGCCCGAGTGGGCCCGCCCCACGACCTCGACGCGCTCCTCCTCATCGAGGAGGCGGCCGAGGGCGTCCAGGAACGCGGGGTTGTCGTCCACGAGCAGCACGCGGATCCTGGACGGCACGCCCGGCTGCACATCGTCCATGACATCCCGAGGGGTCGCGTTCATGGACCCAGGCTACGCGGGGGCGTCGGGCGCGCCTATCGGGGCGAACCCTTGATCTTCAGGGGAAAAGCAGGGAGAGCCCCGGCGCGGAGACCTGAGACCGGGGGAGAGAAGGACCTGAGAAGGGCCGGGGGAAGGACCTGAGAGGCCCGGGCGCACGTCGCCCGGGCGGCTCGGAGTGCTCAGCGCATCACGATCGCGTCGGGGAGCCCCTCGAAGTCGGAGTCGGCGGTCACCAGTCTGGCACCGTGGCGCCTGGCCGTGGCGTACACGAGGGAATCGGCCATGGCGAGGCCCCGCTCGAGCGAGATGTCGGCCGCCTCGAGCGCCAGGGAGGCGTCAACGGGGACGATCGTGGCGCGACACAGGGCCGAGACGGCCTCGAGCGCCCGCTCTTCCGACACGTCACGGCGAATCACCTTGTAGACCTCGTAGATCTCGATGGCAGACACCAGCAACGGCTCCCGACCCTCGAGGTAGGCGGCGAAACGGCCCGCGAGCGGTCGGTTGGCGAGATACTCGATCCAGCCGCTCGAATCGACCAGGATCAGAGGCGGTCCTTCTTCTCGCGGAGGCCCGCCGGGGTCACGCCCCTGGCCAGCCCGCGGAACGCCCGGACCGGTCGCTCGGGGACCAGGAAGAGGACCCCACCCTTCTCCAGGACCGTGAGCTTCATCCCCGGGCGAAGGCCGAGGTGTTCCCGCGCCCGCCGGGGGATGACCAGCTGGAACTTGCTGGACAGGGTCACTGATTCCATGTGGGTGCCTCCATCGTCTTACGGGAATTGTGTCGATGACAGATCGGTAAGTCAAGCCTCTCGGGGCGTGGGGGACAGGGTCGGGGGCCCGGGAGGCCCCCGGACGGGGGGCTCAGCGGTCGGGCGTCACCAGCCCGGTGCGGATCGCGTAGCGCACGAGCCCCGCCACGTCGTGGATGTCCAGACGCTCCATGAGCTGCATCCGGTGCGTCTCCACGGTCTTGACGCTGAGC
>Ga0156334_1136_pt1 | contig 12596 bp, 11 predicted proteins | sample RifCSPlowO2_12_FD_107982 | JGI IMG/M metagenome (GOLD analysis project Ga0156334, IMG submission 107982) | Candidatus Rokubacteria bacterium RIFCSPLOWO2_12_FULL_71_19
TGCCACTTGTTGGCCTTGGCGGCGATCTCCCAGGAGCAGAACTGGTTCATGAAGTACTGCGGGTCCGGCGCCGTCATGGTGGTGTTGTACATCTGCAGGTCGGCGTAGAAGTGGGGGAAGGTGTCCGGGTTCGCCGGGTCGGAGGAGAAGAACACCGAGGCCACCACGCTCTTGAGCTCGAGGTCGATCCCTGTCTTGGCCGCCGCCTGCTTGACGATCTGCTGGTTCTTCTGCCGCGGGGCGTTGATGGAGGTCTGGTACAGCATCTTGAGCCGCTTGCCGTCCTTGGCGCGGATGCCGTCGGCGCCGCGCTTCCAGCCGGCGGCGTCGAGGAGCTGGTTGGCCTTGTCCACGCTGAACTCCCAGCGCGTGTTCTTGGAGTAGAAGCGCGAGGGGGCGTTGAGGAAGTTGGCCGAGGTCTGGCCCTGGCGGCCGTAGATCTCCTCCTGCACCGCGGCGCGGTCCACCAGCAGGTTCAGCGCCTGGCGCACGGCGGGGTCGGAGAGCAGCGGATGTGTCGTCTTGGCGCTGGCCCGCTCGCCCTCCACCTCCGTCCACGGGTCGCTGAAATTGCACTGGATGTGCTCGGGGTTCCCCGTGGGCCAGATGTTCACGCGGCCCTTCCCGCCCTGCTCGAGCCGCCGCAGGATCTCGTCCTCCACCTGCATGTTCCAGGCATAGTCGTACTCGCCGGTCTGGAGCACGGCGCGGGCGGCCGAGGCGGCATCCCCGCCCCCCTTCATCTCGAGCGCGTCGAAGAACGGCCGGTTCTGGACGTGATAGGCGGGGTTGAGCTCGGCCCTGACCACGTCGCCCGGCTTGAAGTCCACGAAGCGGTAGGCGCTCGTGCCCACGGGCTTGAGGTTCCCCGGGGCCTCGCGCGACTTGCCACCCTTGTAGGGGCCGAAGAGGTGCTTGGGGATGATCATGCCGCGGTTGCCGCAGAAGGCGTCCGACCAGAAGGGCTGGGGCCCCTTGAACACCACCTTCACCGTGTGGCTGTCCAGGGTCTCGATGCGGGCGATCTCGCGGTACGAGCCGCTGGTGACCGCGGCCGTCGCGGGGTCGGACACGTACTCCCAGTTGAAGACCACGTCCTCGGCGGTGAAGGGCTTGCCGTCGTGCCAGCTGACGCCCCGCTTGAGCCGCCAGGTCACCCAGGTCAGGTCCTTGGCCAGGGTTCCGGCGGCGGTGCTCGGGACCTCGGCCGCCAGGATGGGCACCACGTTGCCGTCGGGGTCGAAGCCCGCCAGCGGCTCATAAAAGATCCGGGAGGCGTCCTGGTCCTTGGTGCCGTTGGCGAAGTGGGGGTTGAGGAGGGTCGGGGCCTGCCACCACAGCGTGCGGAGCGGGCCGCCCCCGCCCCGCCGGGTGGGGGCGAAGGCCGCCGTGCCGGTCTGGGCCCGAGCCACGCCGGCTGAGGCCAGCAGCTGGACGGCGAGGGTGGCGGTGAGCCCGAGCCCGACCATCGCGTGGATGAAGCGGCGGCGGCTCAGCCGTCCCGCCTTGACCTCGGAGATCAGATCACGCAGCGCGCGCTCGTCCATGGGGAACCTCCGTCGGGTTCGGGGTCGGGGTATGGGGAGGCTGGTCCCATATAAGCAGGACTGCCTGGCGTGTCAAGGCGCCCGGGTCGCGCCGAGCATTCGCACGGCCACCTGGATCGCCTCGATCATGCTCTCGGGGTTCGCGACGCCCTGCCAGGCCCGGTCGAAGGCCGTGCCGTGATCCACCGACACCCGCAGGAAGGGCAACCCTACCGTCACGTTGACGCCCGACAGCCCCGTCCAGGCCCCGCTCTTCTGGTCGTAGGTGAAGCCCAGTGTCTTCACCGGCACATGCCCCTGGTCGTGGTACATCGCGACGACGATGTCGAACTCCCCGCCGCGGGCCCGCGAGAACAGGGTGTCCGCCGGGAGTGGCCCGTGGACCTCGAGCCCTTCCCGGCGCGCGGCCTCCACGGCCGGGACGATCTCTCGCTGCTCCTCGTCGCCAAAGAGGCCGCCCTCCCCCGCGTGGGGGTTGAGCCCGCAGACGGCGATCCTGGGGCGCGCCACCCCGAGGCTCGTCATGGCCCGCTGGGCGAGACGCAAGACGCCGAGCACGCGGTCGCGGGTCACGAGGTCGGGCACGCGTCTCAGCGCCACGTGGGTCGTGACGTGGATGACGCGGAGGTCCGGCCCCACGAGCAGCATCGCGAAGTCCCTGGTCCCGGAGAGCCGGGCGAGGATCTCCGTGTGCCCCGTGTGCGCGCATCCCGCCGCCGCCAGCGCCTCCTTGTTGATGGGCGCGGTGACGATGGCGTCGAGCTGGCCGCCCTGGCACAGCGCCACCGCCGTCTCGATGTAGGCGTAGGCCGCGCGGCCTGCCTCGGCGCTCACCGCGCCCTTCGGGAGCCTCACGGGATCCACGTTCCGGAGATCGAGGCATTCGATCGTGCCGGGGGCGAAGGCGCACTCGGTGAGGCCCCTGACGGCGTGGAGCCGCAGCGGGGAGTGGAGGAGATCGAGGGTCGCCTGGAGGGTGGCGCCGTCGCCCACGACGAGGGCCCGACATGCCGAGGCGACGGGCGGGGTGGCCAGCGCCTTGGCCGTGATCTCCGGACCGACGCCGGCCGGATCGCCCATGGTGATGCCGAGCCGGGGAAGAGTGGCGCTCATCGCGGGGTTCCTCTGAGGAGGGTGACGAACAGCTCCGGCGGGCCGAAGCCGCCGGCCTTGGTGAGAAGCCGGAGCCCCGACCTCCGGGGCCCCGACGCGCCGAGGCCGATCATCTCGCCCAGCGCGAGCCCGGGTCCGGGCGCCCCCAGGAGCTCGAGGCCAGCGATGCCAAGGGCGCGCGTCAGCGCCAGCGCGGTCTCGCCTCCGGTGGCGCAGACCAGCGCGGGCGCGGCCGCCGAGAGCACTGCCCTGCCGGCTGAGGCCAGGCGCTCGGCCATCGCGGCGCGCTCGCGTCGGGAGGGCGACGCGGCAGGGGCGCGCGCGGCCACGAAGGCAGGCTCGCCGGCCGCCAGCGCGGCGGCAACGCCCGCCGGATCGGGAGGCGCGCCGCCGGCGTCGATCCAGAGGCCCGTCACGCCGGCGACCGCCAGCGCCTCGATCTGGGCGGACGTCGCGGGATGGAGGCTCCCCGCGACGATGAACCAGGCGTGCCCCGCCGGCAGGGGCGCGGGGCCGCCCGCATGCCCGAGCGCGCTCGCGAGCCGGCGCGCCAGCCCCGCCGAGCCGGCCAGGAGCATGCCCGGCAGGGCGATGACGGCCCGCGCGAGGGCATCCAGATCGGCGTCGGTCTCAGCGTCGGCGACGACGATGGGCGGAGTCGCCAGCGCGAGGGCCCGGCGGAGCTCCTCGTCGCCGCGGCGGACCGTCTGGAGCGGGACGCGGCCCACCGGGCGCCGGAGCTGTGGCTCCAGGATCTCGAGGAGATCCGAGGTGGGCGCGGGGTAGTCGGGATCCCTCCCCACGGGTGACTCGTGAGCGGGCAGGCCGTGGACCCGCAGGATGCCGCCGACCACGGTCCGGCCCTCCGCCGGGAAGGCCGGGCACACGAGCGCTGTCCTGGCCGCGGTGGCGGAGAGCAGAGCCTCCACCTCCGCGCCGACGGCGCCCCGCATGGTTGAGTCGATCTTCTTGAAGACGCGCCCGTGGCGCAGGCGCGGGCCCATCCGGCCGGCGGCCAAGCGGACCCGGTCGGCGGCTTCGGCAGGAGGCAGCGCGCGGCTCTCGGTGTCCACGGCGGCGACGTCCCAGTCCGCGCCGGGGGCGGCGGGCTCCACGAAGAGGCCCACGCGGCCGCGGCCCGCGAAGGGGGCACCGGTGTCGCAGGCCCCCGTGAGGTCATCGGCGAGGATGGTGAGCGGCATGGATGGTCTGAACCCTAACACAGCCGGCTCCGCCGGGACGGCGCCCGCGAGCCGCGTGTATACTGGCTCCATGCCATGCCGCGCCCGCGCCGCGCTCCTCGCGCTGTCGCTCCTCGCGGTCGCGTTCCTCGCGGCCCCCTCCCTCGCGGCGCCGGCGCAGGAGGCGGTGCAGGCGCTGGATCTCATCAAGCTCCAGCGTCTCCAGCAGGCCAGGGACTTCGAGACGCCCACCTCCGACCAGGGGTCCGTGAAGCTGTCGGACTTCAGGGGCAAGGTCGTCTTCCTCAATTTCTGGGCGACCTGGTGCCCTCCGTGCAAGGAAGAGATGCCCGCCATGGAGCGCCTCTACCGCAAGTACAGGGCGAAGGGGCTCGTGGTCCTGGCGGTGTCCATGGACTCGGAAGGCGCCTCCGTGGTCGTCCCCTTCGTCAAGCAGCACGGCCTCACCTTCCCCGTCGGCCTGGACCGCAAGGGAACGGTGGCGGGTCTCTACGGAGTCCGGGCGGTGCCCTCCACCATGATCATCGACAGGCAGGGGAATCTCGCGCTGATCGCGCTCGGGCCCCGGGAGTGGGATGGCAAGCCCGCCCAGTCTCTCTTTGAGTCCATGCTGAGGTAAAGGGGGCCAAGTGCCGGAGTCCCTTGGCGTCGTCGTCGCCTTCACCGCTGGCCTCTTCTCCTTTCTCTCTCCCTGCGTCCTCCCGCTGTTCCCCTCCTATCTCTCCTTCATCACCGGCATGTCGGTGGATCGCCTGGCCGGGGAGGTGACGGCTGCGGCGCGGACGCGGGTGATGCTGCACTCGCTGGCCTTCATCGTGGGCTTCAGCACGGTCTTCGTGAGCCTGGGGGCCTCGTTCAGCGCCGCCGGGCAGTTCCTCCTCGACTACCGCGACTGGATCCGGATTGCCGGCGGGACCCTGATCGTCGTCTTCGGCCTGTACATCGCCGGCGTCCTCAGGCTCGGGGCCCTGGGCCGGACCCACCAGATCCAGATCCGGAGCAAGCCCGCCGGGCTCCTCGGCTCCTTCGCCGTCGGGCTCACCTTCGCCATCGGCTGGACGCCGTGCGTGGGGCCCATCCTCGGCTCCATCCTCACGCTGGCGAGCAATGACAGGACCGTGCGCGAGGGCGTTGGGCTCCTCCTCGCCTACTCGGCGGGGCTGGGCGTGCCGTTCTTCCTCTTCTCGCTCGCGCTCGGCGCCTTCCTCAAGTTCTTCAAGCGCTACCGCCCGCTGCTCCCCGTGGTGGAGCGCGCGGCCGGCGTCCTGCTCGTCGCCGTGGGGCTGCTGGTCGCCAGCAACTACTACGTCGTGCTGAACGCCTGGGCCATCAGCCTCACCCCGGCCTGGCTGCTGCAGCGCCTCTGATGCGCGTCCGCGTCCGCGTTCCCGCCACCTCCGCCAACCTCGGCCCGGGCTTCGACGTCCTGGGGCTGGCGCTTGCCCTGCACAACGAGATGGACTTCGAGGAATCCGAGGGCGTGGCCGTGTCCATCGAGGGCGAGGGCGCGGGCCGGCTCGCGACGGGAGCCGACAACGTGGTGGTGAAGGGGGCCCGCATGGCCTTCCAGGCCGCGGGGCGCCCGTGGCGCGGGGTGAGGCTCCGCTGCGTGAACCGCATCCCGCCCAGCCGCGGGCTGGGCTCCAGCGCCGCCGCCTGGGTGGGTGGGCTCGTGGGCGGCAACGCCCTCTGTGGCGCGCCGCTCGATCGCGACGCCCTCCTCACGCTCGCCGCCCGCGCCGAGGGGCACCCCGACAACGTGACGGCGGCCCTCCTGGGCGGGCTCACGGTCTCCTGCTGGGCCGGGGACCGCGTGGCCGCGGCGTCACTGCCGGTGCCGGCCGACCTCTCCTGGGTCGTGCTGGTGCCGGAGGCCGAGGGCTCCACCGCCGAGGCCCGCGCGGCGCTGCCCGAAGGCTATTCGCGGGCCGACGCGGTGTTCAACCTGCAGCGCGTGAGCTTGCTCGTCGCCGCGCTCGCCACCGGCAGGTCCGATCTGCTGGGCGTGGCGATGGAAGATCGCCTCCATCAACCCTATCGCGCCAAGCTCTTCCCCTGGCTCGCCGGGGTCATCCTCGCCGCTGTCCGCGCCGGGGCGCTCGCCTGCGCGCTGTCCGGTGCCGGGCCCTCGGTCCTGGCCGTCGCTCAGGGGCCAGGGGAGGGCGTGGGACGCGCGATGGAGGAGGCCCTGCGCCGCGCCGGCCTCGCGGGCCGAGCCCTCGCGCTCGCCACCGACACCACCGGGGCCAGGGTGGAACAGGCCGCGGGCCAAGGCGCGCCGGAGACATAGCGGGCCATCTCGCGGCACGGGCCGGCCCCGCCGCCGACCATTCTCCTCCTCCTGATAGCGTGCGGAATGCGCCTCCCCGTGCAGGACAGACGCTGCGGACACCGGACGGGACCCCATGCGATGGCTGCGGCCGAGGCTATAATGATGATGTCGGGTGATCGGGGATTCGATGATGAGGCGGAGCCGCCTGAGCGTGAAGCTGATGGCTGGAGTGGGCGGAGCCTCGCTCTTGGCCATCGGGATCTTCGCGTGGATCAGCATCGAGACCCTCCGCAGGCAGCACATCCAGGAAATCGTCCTCAACGCCTCCCGGTTCAGCGACACGGTCAAGCGGAGTACCCACCATGCCATGCTGCTGAATCGCTGGGAGGACGCCTACTACATCATGGACACCATCGGGCAGCAGGACGGCGTCTCCAGGGTCCGCATCTTCAACAAGGAAGGGCTGATTCTCTTCTCGACGGATCGCCAGGAGGTGGGGCAGAACGTCGACAAGCGAGCCGAATCCTGCTACGCCTGCCACGCCGCCGAGAAGCCGCTGGAACGGCTTGACGTCCCCGAACGCGCCCGGATCGTCACGAACCCGCAAGGCGGGCGCATCCTGGGCATGATCACGCCGATCCACAACGAGCCGAGCTGTAGCGAAGCCGCGTGCCACGCCCACGCGCCGAGCAAGAGCGTGCTGGGTGTGCTGGACATCGGTCTCTCCCTGGACCGGGTGGATGCGGATGTCGCCGCCATGCGGCAGAGGCTCGCGTTCTTCGCCGCGGCGATGGTCGTCCTCATCTCCGCGACGCTGTTCCTCCTCCTCGAGCGGGGCGTGATGAAGCCGGTACGGAGCCTGGTCCAGGGGACCGAGCGGCTCGCAGAGGGTGACCTGGATCACGTCATCAGCGTCCGGAACAAGGACGAGATCGGGTCCCTGGCGACGTCGTTCAATGAGATGACCTCGGCGCTCCGGCGAGCCAGGTCCGAGCTTTCCACCCTGGTCGAGACCCTGGAGGAGCGGGTGCAGGAGCGGACCAAGGCGCTCCGGGACGCGCAGACGCAGCTCTTCCAGTCCGAGCGGCTGGCCTCGCTCGGGAAGCTCGCGGCGTCCATCGCCCACGAGATCAACAACCCCCTCTCGGGGGTCCTGACGTTCACGAAGCTCTCGGCCCGGAAGTTGAAGAGCCGTGCCGACGAGGAGAACGTCGCGTCGGTCCTGAAATCTCTCGCCCTGGTCGAGCGGGAGACCGATCGATGCATCACGATCGTGAGGAACCTCCTCGATTTCGCCAGGCAGCGGGAACCGTCGTTCGAGACGCTCGATGTCAACAGAACGATTCTCGAGGCGCTCTCGCTGCTGTCGCATCGGATGGAGATGCAAGGCATCAGGCTGGAGAAGAGCCTCGGGAACGCTCCGCCGATCCTGGCCGATTTCGGCCAGCTCCGGCAGGTGTTCGTGAACATCGTCCTCAACGCCTGTCAGGCCATGGAGAGCGGAGGCAGCCTGACCGTGACCTCGCGCTTTCTCGGGGAAAAGGGGATGGTGCACGTCGAGATCACGGACACCGGGGTCGGTATTTCCGACGAGCATCTCGCCACGATCTTCGACCCGTTCTTCACCACGAAAGAAGACGGCACGGGCCTGGGACTGGCCGTCGTCTACGGGATCGTCGAGCGTCACGGCGGGAGTGTTCGAGCCACGAGTCAGGCAGGAAGGGGGACGTCCGTCATCGTCCAGCTCCCTATCGCGGGGGAGACATCCTAGTGTCCTGTCTCAGAGATCCGAAGACAAAGCGCCGGCCGGGGCAGGGGGCCCTCCCCGCGGAACACGCTGAGTCGCAACCCGCGGCAACGTCTCGTAAGGAGACACGAGATTGGGGTCTTCGGCTCCGGCATCGCGCAGAAGCCACGGTTCCGCGGGGAGGGCCCCCTGCCCCACCCGGCGCCGCCTGTCAACGAACTTCTGAGACAGGACACTAGGGCGAGCCCGGGCATGGGCTCGGCCTCCTACGTCTATCTGCGGTGGATCGGCAACAAGGAGCCGGAGGAAGGGATGCTGGAGGAAGTGAAAGACCGCACGCAGAGCGTCTTCGAGGTGCCGGCGCGGATCATGGACACGAACGAGAGGCCGGCGGGTGCCTTCGATCCCGCCCGAGGCCAGTATTCATCCACCAAGATTCTTCGCTGGGTGCTCCGCGACGTTCCTGTAGATGCCAGAAAGGTCGTCGCCATCACTGACGGCGACCTGTTCATCCCGGTCCTGACCTTCGTGTTCGGCGAAGCGCAGCTCGGAGGACAGGGCGCCGTGGTGTCAACGGCGCGCCTCCGGCTGGACCTCAGAGGCCTTCCCTCTCCTTCGCCCCTCTTCCGGGCGAGACTCTCGAAGGAGTGCCTGCACGAGCTGGGGCACACCTTTGGCCTGACTCACTGCGGCTTCTCTCGCTGCGTCATGAGTCGGTCCAACACTGTCCCGGACGTGGACGCAAAGGACTGGACCCTCTGCCAGGACTGCAGAAAGCTCCTCGTGGAGCTTCAGAAGAGGACGGGTGACGAACCATGACCAAGCAGAAGACTCGGATCCTGGTGGTTGACGATGAGGAAATCGTCCGCGAGTCCCTCGCCGCGTGGCTTCAGGAGGACGGGTACAGGGTCGAGATGGCCCCGGGTGGGGAAATCGCGATCGAGCGGATGAGGTCGGGGCAATGGGCCGTCCTCCTCGTGGACCTGAAGATGCCCGGCGTCGACGGGCTGCAGGTGCTGGAGGAGGCCAGGAAACTCCAGCCCGACGCCTCGGTCATCATCATGACTGCTTATGCGACGGTGGATACGGCCGTCAAAGCCATCAAGATGGGAGCATACGACTACCTCGTGAAGCCGCTCAGGCCGGAGGAACTCTCGTCCATGATGGAGCGGCTCATCACGCAGCAGGACATGATGCGGGAGAACATCCTCCTCAAGAGGGCGCTGAAACAGCAGTACTCGTTCCGGGACTTTCTGAGCAAGAGCGATAAGGTCCAGGCGATCTTCGACGTGGCGAAGGCCGCTGCGGGCAGCGCCTCGACGATCCTGATCCTGGGGGAAAGCGGGACGGGGAAGGAGCTTCTGGCCCGGGCGATCCACGAAGAAAGCCGCAGGAAGTCGGGCCCGTTCGTCGCGGTGTCCTGCGCGGCCCTGACAGAGACCTTGCTGGAGAGCGAGCTGTTCGGACACGAGAAAGGGGCCTTCACCGGGGCCGCGTTCCGAACGAAGGGGAAGTTCGAGCTCGCCCGCGGCGGGACGCTGTTCCTGGACGAGATCGGCGACATCAGCACGAAGCTGCAGCTCGATCTCTTGAGAGTCCTGGAGGAGCGCCGGTTCTACCGGGTCGGCGGGACCGAGCCGATCGATGTCGACGCGAGGATCATCGCGGCGACGAACCGGGATTTGAGGAAGGCGATCGATGGTGGGACGTTCCGGGAAGACCTGTACTACCGGATCAACGTCATCGCCCTCACCATTCCGCCGCTCAGGGAGCGGAAGGAGGACATCCCGCTGCTGGTCGAGCACTTTCTCGAGCGGCTCTGCATCGAGACGGGGAAACGGCTGGAAGGGGTCTCTGCGGAGACCATGGATCTCCTGATGTCCTACCGCTGGCCTGGGAACGTTCGGGAGCTCAAGAACATTCTGGAACGGGGGGCCGTGCTGGTGAGAGGGCCGATCATCGAGCCCGCGGATCTCGGCCTTCCACTCTCCGAGGGAGACGAGGGCCAAGAGGGCGCCGAATCCCTGAGGGAGATGGAGCGACGCCACATCCTGAAGGTTCTGAACGACCACGACTGGAACATCACCAGATCGGCCCAAGCGTTGGGCATCGATCGGGTGACCCTGTACCACAAGGTCAAGAAGTACAACCTCAAAGAGGAGGAGTGTTGAGAACCGCTACGGCACTGTGTCTTTTCTCAACTGGGCCGAGAGCCCTCAAACGTTGAGTTTTCACGCCGAGGCGCATATGAGCCGTTGAGAATCTCAACACGCGATCGCTCGACGCAGGGAGAGTGATGGCGTGGGCCGACGAACATGCCTGAGAGAACGGTCGCTTCCGGGACGTCCGGAGCGGCCGTTCTCGTGTGCGCCTTGGCATGGCACTTGAAAGGATCGTCCGGTCAGAGGGCCAGAGACATGATCGATGACAAGACGACCCCGTGCCCGTTCCTGGGAGAGATGGTGGTGATGTTCTGCCAGGCCTATCCGGTGCGGAAGCCGGTTCCGAAGCACCTCATCACGGCGAGCAATCCCTGCGCGGGCAAGGGCTACAAGGGCTGCCCCTTCTTCAAGGACATCATGGCCGGGCTGGGAGGTGCCACCGGCGTCGATCCGACCCTCGCCAGCCGTGACCGTAAGGGGGTGACGTCATGATTCTGGCGTTCGGCATGGCCGTGGTCTGCCTGGCGGTGCTCGGCATGTGGGGCGTGGTCCTGGCGGGCGAATGGAGTTACGAGAGGGTACGCCGCTGGAGAGCCGGGCTTCGAGACTTGCGTGGCGTCCTGCTCCATCCTGGTCTCTTCTACCACCCGGGTCATACCTGGGTCATGCCGCAGGGAAACGGCATGGTCCGGATCGGCCTCGACGATTTTGGTCGGCGGCTGGTGGATGGCGTCCAGGGGGTGGAACTGCCGCGGAAGGGGGCGCGGGTGCGGCAGGGCGAGGCGGCCGTTCAGCTCGACTGCGGGCAGAAGCGCGCTCGGCTCCTCTCCCCGGTCGACGGCGTGGTGACGGCCGTCAATGGGGCACTGACTCGAGACGGCTCGGCCCTGGAGCGGGATCCCTACGGCACGGGATGGCTTTTCTCGGCCAAGGTATTCGATCGGAGGTTAGCGAGCCTTCCCACCGGCGAGGCTGCGGTGGATTGGATGCGGCGGGAAACCGGGCGGCTCTTCATCTTCCTGCAAGGGGAGCTGGGAGTGACGCTCGCGGACGGTGGGGACCTCGTTCCCAGGCCCCCGGACATGCTCAGCGACGAGCAGTGGAACACCCTCGTCAGAGACTTCTTCCGCACGTCGGCAGGAAACGAGGTCATCGAACACTGAACCCGACGACGGGCGTTCACGGTGGGGGTTGACCATGAAGGTGAGCCGAAGGACGTTTCTCAAGCTTGCCGGCGCCACCGGGGCGTCGGGTCTGCTCAGCCGACCGCAGACGGCGTCGGCCACTACGCCGCATCCCGATGCGACTGCGACGCTGGCGATCCTGGTCGACACCACCCGCTGCGTCGGGTGCCGCGGGTGTGAGGCCGCCTGCAGCGAGTCGAACCGCTTGCCGCCGCCGGCGATGGCGGGAGAGGATGCCGTCTTCGAAGAGGAGCGGCCCACCAGCCCGGAGGCCTACACGGTGGTGAATCGCTTCCATGGCGCCGAGGATGGCGGGGCGCCCACCTTCGTCAAGAAGCAGTGCATGCACTGCCTCCAGCCGGCCTGTGCCTCAGCCTGCCTGGTCGGTGCGCTGGAGAAGACCCCCGACGGACCGGTCGTCTACCACGAGGACCGGTGCATCGGGTGCCGCTACTGCATGGTCGCCTGCCCCTTCGGCATCCCCCAGTTCGAGTACTCGAAGGCGCTCCCCTACGTGCGGAAGTGCACGTTCTGCCGCGATCGCCTGGCGGAGGGGAAGGAGCCCGCGTGCACGAGCGTCTGCCCCAGCGGTGCCCTCCAGTTCGGCACGCGAAAGGACCTCCTGGAGATCGCCAGGACGCGGATCTACCAGAATCCCGACCGCTATGTTCACCGCATCTACGGAGAGCGTGAGGCCGGTGGCACCGGCGTGCTCTACATCAGCGGCGTTCCCTTCGAGCGGCTCGGTTTCAGGACGGACGTCGGCACCACGCCCTACTCGCAGCTCACCTGGCCGTTTCTCACGGCTGTCCCCTTCGTCCTGACGCTCTGGCCGCCGTTCCTGATCGGGATCTACGCGTTCACGAGGAGCCGGACACGTGCAGCCGAAGCGGAGGCGGGTACGAACGAGGAGAACCGCCATGAATGAGACCGTCCCGAGCGCGAGAGTCGCCCTCAGCTGGCCGCGAGAGAAGCTTCTGATGGGGTTGTCTCCGCGGGAGTATCTGTCGACTCTCGTCACGCCCTTCAACTTCGTGGCCGGGCTGATTCTGCTGGTCGGACTCCCGGTGATCGCATATCGGTTCGCCTTCGGTCTCGGTGCCGCCACGAACCTCACCCAGGTGAATCCGTGGGGACTGTGGATCGGTCTGGACGTCCTCTCGGGCGTCGCACTCGCGGCGGGCGGATACGTGCTCGCCTGCACCGTCCACATTTTCGGGCTCAAGCAGTACTATCCCGTCTTGCGGCCCGCGATCCTCACGGGCCTCCTCGGTTACTTCTTCGTGGTCATCGGACTCATGGTGGACCTGGGACGTCCGTGGCGAATTCCCTACCCCGTGATCTACTCGTACGGCGTCACCTCCGTCAT
>Ga0156334_1368_pt1 | contig 12005 bp, 9 predicted proteins | sample RifCSPlowO2_12_FD_107982 | JGI IMG/M metagenome (GOLD analysis project Ga0156334, IMG submission 107982) | Candidatus Rokubacteria bacterium RIFCSPLOWO2_12_FULL_71_19
GCTGTGAGCTTCGACATCATCGGCAAGGCGACCCCGAAGCGAGACGGCCTCGACAAGGTCACGGGCCGCACCCAGTACCTGCACGACATGACGCTCCCGCGCATGGCCCACGGGGCGATCCTGAGGACCCAGTTCCCGCACGCCCGGATCGTGAGCATCGACACCACTCGCGCGGAGCGCCTCCCCGGGGTCATCGGGGTGATCACGGCCGACACGGTCGAGCAGCGCCTGTTCGGCTATGCCAAGGACCACCTGGCACTCAAGGGCGGCCCCGGGAACCGGAAGGTCCGCTGCATCCGGGACGAGATCGCGGCGGTGGCGGCCGAGACGGAGGAGATCGCCCAGGACGCCCTCACCCTCATCGACGTGGAGTACGAGGAATTGCCCGCGGTCTTCGATCCGGAATCGGCCCTCCGGCCCGGAGCGCCCCTGGTCCACGAGGAGCTGGGCACGAACCTGGTGAATCTCCGCTACCAGTTCTCCCACGGGGACGTGGAGGGCGGGTTCGCGCAGGCGGCGGCGGTGGTCGAAGGGACGTACCGGTTGAACTACGTGACCACGGCCTGCCTCGGGACGATGGTCGCCATCGCGTCCTGGGGCGCGGACGGCGCGCTCACCATGTGGACGACCAGCCAGGTGCCCTTCCTCTATCAGCGGGCCCTGGGCGAGGCGCTCGGCATCGGCGGCGATCGGATCCGGGTGATGCAGCCGCCCGTCGGCGGGAACTTCGGCCGCGGGCTCGACCTCTACCCCATCGACATCATCGCGGCCCTCCTGGCCCGCCACGTGCGGCGGCCGGTGAAGATCGCCTTCGAGCGGCTGGAGGAGTTCATCGCGAGCCCCACGCGCGAGCCCTGCCTGATCCACCTCCGGTCGGCGGCGGACGCCGAGGGGCGACTGCTGGCGCGGGAGGCGCGCGTCGTCATCGACAATGGCGCGTACGTCTCCTGGGGCTCGACGACGCCCTACGTGATGCTCTCCACCACGGCGGGCCTCTACCGCTGCCCGTCCGTGCGCTTCGACACGACCATCGTCTACACGAACAACCCGTACTCGGGCTCCATGCGTGGCTACGGCAACCTCGAGGCCACCTTCGCCATCGAGGCGCAGATGGACGACCTCGCCGAGACGCTGGGCCTCGACCGCGTGGAGATCCGGCGGCGAAATGCCACCCGCTCCGGCGACGTCAATCCGCAGGGCAACGTGATCACCTCCTGCGCCATGACCGAGTGCCTGGACGCCGTGGAGAAGGCGATCGCCCGGACCGTCCCCGGACCACCGCGCCCGGGGTGGAAGCGCGGGGTGGGCTACGCGGCCATGTTCCACGTGGCGGGCGGCGCCCGCGTGTACCGCTCCGACGGGTGCGGGGCCATCCTCAAGCTGGACGACTTCGGCACGGTGACGCTGCTGACGGGCGCCAGCGAGATCGGGCAGGGGTCGGAGACCGTGCTCGCCATGATCGTGGCCGAGGAGCTGGGCATCCCGCTCGATCGCCTGGCGGTGATCAACAGCGACACCTCCGTGAAGCCGTGGGACGTGGGCGTGCACGCCAGCCGCACGACCTTCATCGCGGGCAACGCGGCGCTCCAGGCCGCGCGCTCGCTCAAGACGAGACTGCTCGCCATGGCGGCGGAGGTGATGGACGAGAAGGCGGAGGAGCTGGAGCTCGTCTCGGGGCGGGTCCGGGTGAAGGGCCGTCCGGAGCGAGGCATGGAGTACGACCGCGTGGTCCGCGCGGGTCACTTCCGCCAGGGCGGCCAGGTGCTCGTCGCCGAGGCCTTCTACGACCCGCCCAGCGAGATGCTGTCGAAGGACCTCCGGGGAAACGTCTCGGCCACCTACGGCTTCGCGGCCCAGGCGGCGCTCGTGGAGGTGAGCGAGGAGACCGGCGAGGTGCGAGTGCTCAAGATCATCTCCGCCCACGACGTGGGCCGGACGCTCAATCCGATGGCCGCCGAGGGGCAGATCCACGGCGGGATCCACATGGGGCTCGGCTACGCGCTCTCCGAGGAGCTGATCATCCGAGAGGGGCAGGTGCTCAATCCGCAGTTCATGGAGTACGCGCTGTTCCTCGCGTCGGACATGCCGGAGATCGACGTGCACCTGATCGAGACGGTGGACGAGCACGGCCCCTTCGGGGCCAAGGGGCTGGGCGAGTCGGGAGTGATCCCGGTGTCCGCGGCCATCGCCAACGCGGTCAAGGATGCCACCGGGGTGCGCTTCACCGAGCTGCCCATGACCCCCCAGCGCGTGTATCAGGCGCTGGGGGCGGCGCATAGCGCAGAACGGGCGCCCCGCCACGTGGACTCTTCGACAGTCGGGCGAGATGAAGACGGGAGTCTCCCATGAACGCGCAGGCGCAGACCAGCATCCTCGCCGAGCTACGAGACGACGGTCACGGCGGACTCCTGTACCGGGGCTCGCGCTTCCTGCTGATCCGCCCCGAGACGCTGATGGGCGCCCAGCGTGCCGTGGAGGAGGCCCTCGGCCCCGGGGTGGGGGAGTGCTTCGCGGCGGGAGGACGTGTCGGCGGGGCGCGAGCCACCGCGGCCGTGGCCGGGGAGGCCCGCGAGCGTCTCGACCGGCTGGTGAAGATGGGGCGCGAGCTCGGCTGGGGGGAGTTCAGCGTCGACTCGTGGAGTCCGGTCCGGCTGGTCATCACGGTGCGGCACTCGCCTTTTGCCGAGGCCTATGGCCGGAGCACAGGGCCCGTGTGCCACCTGATCCGCGGAGTGCTCGAAGCCTTCGCCGAGCAGCTGCTCGGGCGCCGGATGCAGGTGCTCGAGATGACCTGCGAGGCGGCCGGGGCCACCATCTGCCGCTTCGAGGCGCGGGCGTGACCCTCTGAGATGACTGGGCGCGGCGAGCAGACGATCCGGGACGCGGCAGGCGGGCTGCTCCGCGAGGTCCTGCACATCGGCGTCGTCGTGGCGGACCTGGACCGCTCGGTGGCGGAGTGGGGGCGGCTGTTCGGCGTGCGGGCCGGCGATGTGTGGGCCAGTGACCTGGGGGTGCGGGTCGCCTTCTTCGAGGTCGGAGGGACGCGGATCGAGCTGGTGGAGTACACGGGGCCCATCGTCGAGCGTTTCGGCCCGGTGCTCGCGCGCCGGGAGGGGGTGCATCATGTGTGCTTCCGCGTGGATGATCTCGACGCTGCCCTCGGCGAGGTGAGCGCGCGGGGCCTGCGCGTGGTGCCGGGCTTCCCGGTGGACGGGGCCCACGGCCGGATCGCCTTCCTCGAGCCGGAGCCCAGCACCGGCCTCATCGCCGAGCTGTGCGAGGTTGGCGAGCCGAAGCCGGAGGCGAGGCGAGCGGACATGGGAATCCCCCGAGCGGAGCGAGGCGGCGAGCCGAAGCCGGAGGCGAGGCGAGCGGAGATGGGAGTCCCCCGAGCGTGAGCGAGGAGCGCTGATGGCGTACCGGATCGGCGTGGACGTGGGCGGCACCTTCACCGACTTCTTGCTCCGGCGTGACGGGGGCCCCGCGCGCGCGGCGAAGACACCGAGCACGCCCGCCGATCTCTCGGAGGGCGTGCTGGCGGGGCTGGGGGAGCTGGCGGCGGCTGAGGGGAAGGAGCGGGGGCCATTCCTCGGCGAGGTGCAGCTGATCGTCCACGGCACGACGGTCACGACGAATGCCGTGCTCACGGGAGAGGTGGCCCGCTTAGGGCTTCTCACCACGCGCGGCTTCCGTGATGCGCTCGCGATGCGCCGGGGTATCCGTGAAGCCCAGTACGACAACCGCTACACGGCGCCCACACCGCTGGTGCCGCGCTGGCTCCGCCTGCCGGTGACCGAGCGGGTGGAGGTCTCGGGTGCTGTGCGGACGCCGCTCGACCAGGCGGACCTCGACGCCGCGCTCACGCGGCTCTCTGAGGCGGGGGTCGAGGCGGTGGCCATCTGCTTCCTGCACGCCTGGGCCAATCCCGCCCACGAGGTGATTGCCGAGTCGCGGGCGCTGGCCGCGCTGCCGGGCGCCTACGTGTCGCGCTCATCGGCCCTCCTGCCTCAGATCCGGTTCAACGAGCGCGTGAGCACCACGGTGCTCAACGCCGCGGTGGGGCCCGTGCTCAGCCGGTACCTTGACCGGCTCACCGCGAGGCTCGGGGAGGCGGGGTTCCGCGGCGTGCTCCTGGTCATGCAGTCCAACGGCGGTGTCGCGGCGCCGACCGTGGCGCGGGCCGCGGCGGCGAGCACGCTCCTGTCGGGTCCTGCGGCGGGGCCCACGGCGGGACTCGCGTACGCGGCGCCCCACGGGGTCCGGGACTTCCTCACCGTCGACATGGGGGGGACGTCCTTCGACGTCTGCCTCGTCCGCGACGGCGCGGCGGCCATGACTGCCGAGGGGCGCATCGCCCGCTACCCCTTCGGGTTGCCCGCGCTCGCTATCCACACGATCGGCGCGGGGGGCGGCTCCATCGGCTGGCTCGACGACGGGGATCTGCTCCGCATGGGGCCCCAGAGCGCGGGGGCCACCCCGGGGCCGGCCTGCTACGGACGCGGGGGAACGCTGCCCACCTGCACCGACGCCGATCTGCTCCTCGGTTCCCTGAGCGCCGAGCGCTTTCTCGGAGGCCGGCTGCGCCTTGACGCGGCCGCGGCGCGCCGCGCGGTCGAGACGATCGCCCGGCCGCTGGGCCGCTCAGTGGAGGCGGCCGCGGCGGGCATGCTGCAGGTCATCGACGCGAGCATGGCCGCGGGCGTCCGCCACGTGACCGTGGAGCGAGGACACGACCCGCGGGAGTTCCTGCTGGTGGTCGGCGGCGGCGCGGGCCCGATCCACGCCGCGGGCATTGCCGCCGAGCTGGGGCTCACACGCATCCTGGTCCCGCGCAACTCCTCCATCTTCTGTGCGGCGGGGCTCCTGCTCTCGGACCTCCGCCACGACCTCGTGAGAACCTACGTGACGCCCTTCGAGCAGGCCGATCGGGACCGGCTGCGCGCCATGGTCCGGGCCCTTGCCGCCGACGGGCGCGCCGCGCTCCAGGCGGACGGCGTTGCCGGCAGCCAGGCGAGCCTCTCGTTCGCCTGTGACGTGCGCTATCTGGGCCAGTACCATGAGCTGCCTGTCTCCTGGCTCCCGGACGAGGCGGCCGAGGGCGACCTGAGCGGCGTGGCCAAGCGCTTCCATGAGGGGCATGACCGGCTGTACGGCTACGCGTTGCCCGGCACACCCCTCGATCTGGTCAACGTCCGCGCGGTGGCGCTGGGGCTCACCGAGAAGCCGTCGCTGCCGGAGGTCCGGCCGGGGACCGCGGCCCTCGCCTCACAAGGGAGCCGCCGCGTGTGGACGGCCGAGGAGCGAGCCTTCCTCGAGATGCCGGTACACGACGGGGAGAGGCTCGGTGCCGGCGCCCGGCTCGGGGGACCGGTGGTGGTGGAGCTCGACAGCACGACGGTGATCGTGCCTCCCGCGTGGCGGCTCGAGACCGACCGCCACGGCTCCTTCCTCCTGGAGCGGGTATGACGGAGCGATCACTCGATCCCGTGTTCGCGTCGGTCCTCGAGCGCCGGCTCAAGGCGATCACCGAGGAGATGGGGCTCACCCTTCTCCGCACCACCCGCTCGCCCATCCTCAACGAGGCGCGCGACTTCGTCACGGGCCTCTATGGCCCCGCCGGGGAGATCCTCGCCCAGTCCGAGTACATCCCGATCCTGGCCTTCGCGCTCCAGCCGGCCTGCCGCGCCGTCATCGACGCCTTCGACGGCGATGTCCACCCGGGCGATGTGTTCCTCCACAACGACGTGTTCTCCGGGGGCAATCAGAATAACGACGTCGCGGTGTTCCGGCCGGTCTTCGTGGACGGGCGGGTCGTCGCCTGGGCGGCGACCAAGGGGCACCAGGCCGATATCGGCGGCGCCCAGGCCGGGGGGTACAACCCCAGGGCCACCGAGGTCTGGCAGGAGGCGCTGCGCATCCCGCCGCTCCGGATCATCGCGCGCGGCACGCTGCGGCAGGACGTCTGGAGGCTGCTCTTCGCCAACGTGCGGCTGCCCATCGTGGAGGAGGACATCCGGGCCCAGATCGGCGGGACCGTGGTGGGCGAGCGGGGGGTGATGGAGCTGTACCAGCGCCACGGCGCCGAGACGGTGGAGCGGCATATCGAGTATCTCTTCGACGCCGCAGAGAAGCGCATGCGGGCCGAGCTCGCGCGCATCCCCGAGGGCACCTGGGTCGGGGAGAGCACCGTCTTCTACGACGGGCATCACGAGGGGAGCCGCCATCTGATCCGCGTGACCATCGAGACGCGGGGCGGAGAGATCCGGCTGGACTATACCGGCACCGATCCGCAGACGGTGGGCTTCGTCAACGCCCCCTACGCCTCCTCCTTCTCGGCGATCCTGCTCACGCTCCTCATGCTGGTGGACCCGGACCTCCCGCACAACGAGGGCATTCTGCGGCCGATCCACGTGGACATCCCGCCCGGATGCATCCTGAACGCGGGTTTCCCGGCGGCGACGACCTTCGGCAACACGCTGGCGGGACCGCACTCGGACGCGATCTTCCGGGCGCTGGCGCCGGCCGTGCCCGAGCGGGTGTCGGCGGGGTGGAACCGGATGCTCGGCATGACCGTGACGGGGATGGACCCGCATCGCGGTCGGCGCTACGTCGATATCCTCTTCCTGGCGCTCAAGGGCGGGTCGGGAGCGCTGGCCGGCTGCGACGGGTACGACCACATCGGGCTCATCAACACGGCCGGGGGCCTGCGGTCGCAGGACTACGAGATGCTGGAGGTGCACACGCCCCACCGGCTCCTCCGCCACGAGTACCTGCCGGACTCGGCGGGGGCGGGGCGCTGGCGCGGCGGGCTCGGGGTCGGCACCGAGCTCGAGATCGATGGCGACGAGGTCACGGGGATCGTCTTCGGCGACGGCGTGGACGAGGAGGCGCGCGCCTTTGGTCTCCTCGGCGGACACCCGGGCTCCCTCAACCGCATCGAGGTCAGGACGCCCGCGGGGGAGGTCGTCGTGCCGCGCTCGAAGGACGTGATCGCGATCCCGCGCGGCAGCGTCGTCCGGCAGACAGCCGGGGGCGGGGGCGGGTACGGCGACCCCCGGGAGCGCGTCCCTGGGCTGGTGGCCGCGGACGCGCGCGACGGGCTGATCTCGGTGGAGGCGGCGCGCCGGGAGTACGGCGTCTGGATCGACCCCGGCACGCTCGCGGTGGACGAGGCGCGCACCGCCGCGCTGAGACGCGGGGAGGAGCCGGCGTGAGCACGGCCACCCTCGTCCACGTGGTCGTGAGCGGGCTCGCCACCGGAAGCATCTACGCCCTCATGGCGCTGGCGCTGGTCATCATCTACAACGCCACGCGGACGCTCAACTTCGCCCAGGGCGACATGCTGATGGTCTCGACCTTCGTCGGCTGGGCGGCGCACCGGGCCTGGGAGCTGCCGCTCATCGTCACGATGCTGGTGGCGGTGGCCTCCGCCGCCCTGCTCGCGCTGATCATCGAGCGGGCGATCATCCGGCGCTCCATCGCCGCCACCCACTGGGACGTGCTCATCATCACGGTGGGGCTGTCGCTCATGCTGCGCTCGGCGGCGGGGCTCGTGTGGACCCACGAGGACCAGGCGTTCCCGTCGTTCTTCGGCGACCGCCCCATCACGCTGGGGCCCGTGAAGCTGGCGCCGGTGTCGCTCGGCATCATCGGCGGGTCGCTCGTCCTCATGCTCTGCCTCTACGGCCTGTTCACCCACACGCGCGTCGGACGGGCCATGCGCGCCGTGGCGCAGAACCAGCGGGCCGCGCGGCTCATGGGGATCAGCGTCGAGCGCGTCTACTCGCTGTCGTGGGTGCTCGCGGCGGCGGTCGGGGCCATCGCCGGCGTGCTCGTGGCGCCCGTCACCTTCCTCTCCACCAAGATGGGGATCGTCGTCATCAACGGCTTCACGGCGGCCGTCATCGGGGGCTTCGGCTCGATGCCGGGCGCGGTGGCGGGCGGCATGCTGCTGGGCGTGATCGAGAACCTGGCCCCGCTCTACCTGCCCTCTGGGATCCGCTACTCCGTCCCGTTCGTGATCCTCGTCGCCATCCTCCTGGTCCGGCCCGCGGGGCTCTTCGGCCGGATCGAGCAGAGGAGGGTGTGATGCGACGCTGGGCGCTCGGGGCGCTGGGGGCGGGGGTGTTGGCGTGGCCCTGGGTGGCGCCGCGCTACTTCGTCTTCCTGGCGAGTCTGGTCCTGGTCAACGCGGTGGTGGCCATCGGGCTCAACCTGCTGACCGGGTACACGAACCAGCTCTCGTTCGGCCACGCGGGGTTCCTCGCCATCGGCGCCTATGCCGCGGCCCTGCTCACGATTCATGCGCCCGCCATCCCGGTGGTGGTGACGCTCCTCCTGGGCGGTGCCATCACGGCGGCGGCAGGACTCGCCTTCGGCGTGCCCTGCCTCAGGCTCGGAGGGCTCTACCTGAGCATGGCGACGCTGGCCTTCGGCTTCGTCGTCGCCGAGGTGATCCTGAACCTCGACGGGCTCACCAGGGGCGCCGACGGCCTCCGGGTGCCGGCGGGGCGCATCGCGGGGTGGGCGCTCTCGACGGACACGGCGCGCTATTACCTCACCGCGGCGGTGGCCGCCGTGCTGGTGGCCGGCGCGGTCAACCTGACGCGCACCCGTGTCGGCCGGGCCTTCCTCGCCATCCGAGAGAGCGAGGTGGCGGCGCAGGCGAGCGGGGTGTCCGTGGCGGCCTACAAGACGGCCGCCTTCGGCGTGTCGGCCTTCTACACGGGCGTCGCCGGGGGGCTGTTCGCCTTCGTGGTCGGGTTCCTGTCGCCGGACGCCTTCGACGTGTTCCTGTCCGTCGACTTCGTGGTGATGATCATCGTCGGCGGGCTCGGCTCGGTGCCGGGCTCGATCATGGGTGCCGCCGTCGTGACGGTGCTTCACGACTGGCTGGCATCGTTCCAGAACTTCCGGCCGCTCATCTTCGGCGCGATCCTGATCGCCTGCATGCTCTTCATGCCGGGCGGGATGGCGCGCGCGCTGAGGCCGCTCGGGCGCCGGTGACTCACCCCCACAGAGGAGGACGTCCATGCGACTCATCATCCCGCTCCTCACCGCGGCGCTGGCGCTCGTGGCGAGCGCGCCGGCCCTCGCCCAGCAGGGAGTCACCGACACGGAGATCGTGGTCGGGTGCTCGAACTCCTTCACGGGCCCCCTCGCCTTCACCGGCGAGCAGCTGACGAAGTTCGGCATCGACCTCTACTTCAAGAGGATCAACGACGCCGGCGGCATCCACGGCCGCAAGGTGCGCACGGTCTACTACGACGACGGCTACAAACCCCAGGACGCCGTGGCCAACACCAGAAAGCTGGTGGAGCAGGACAAGGTGTTCGCGATCCTTTCGCCGCAGGGCACCGCTCCCGTCTCGGCCACGGTCGACTACCTGGAGGAGAACCGTGTCCCGCTCCTCTTCCCGTACCAGGGCTCGCCGGTCACCCGCGGGAAGAAGTACGTGGTCAACGGCATGGTGCTCTACGATCGTCAGGCCAAGATGATGATCGACTACCTGGTGCTCCAGCGTCAGTTCAAGAAGTTCGCGACGATCTACCAGGACGACGAGTACGGCAAGGCCTTCCTCGCGCCCTTCGAGCAGGGCCTGGCGCGCCACGGCCTCAAGATGGTGGGGGCGGAGTCGGTGAAGCGCGGGGCCACCGATGTGAGCGCGCAGATCGCCAAGCTGCAGGCGGCCAAGGCGGAGGTCACCTTCATCGTGCTCACCCCCGGGCCGGGCGCCCAGGCCCTCAAGGAGCGGCAGAAGATCGGGTGGTCGGACACCCTGATGGTCTCCTCGGGCCCGCTGACCGACGAGCGCTTCCTGGGGCTCGCCGGCGAGGCGGCGGAAGGCGTCGAGGGGCTCTCGCTCTGGCCGGACCCGCTCACCTCGGACCTGCCCGGGTTGCGCGCCTACCGGGAGGCGCTGAAGACGTTCGCCCCCAAGGGGGAACCCAACCGCTACGCGCTCCACGGCTACTTCGCGGCGATGATGTTCGCCGAGGGCGCGAAGCGGGCGGGCAAGACCCTGACGCGCGAGTCGCTCATGACCGCGCTCACCTCCATCAAGGGCTTCGACACCGGGATCCTGCCGCCCATCACCATCGGGGCGGACCTCGAGCCGCTCACGCAGGGCTTCTGGGTGCGGATGGAGAAGGGGCGGTTCAGGCAGCTCACCGACTGGCTCAAGTCGGAGTAGTCGTGGCCCTCGTCAGCGTCGAGGATCTCTCCATCGTGTTCGGCGGGCTCGCCGCCCTGTCCGGGTTGACCCTCGAGGTCGACGAGGGGGAGATCTTCGCGCTGATCGGGCCCAACGGGGCGGGCAAGACGACGGTGTTCAACGTGCTGTCCGGTCTCTACCGCCCATCGGCCGGCCGCATCGCCTACGCCGGCGAGGACCTGCTGCGCCTCGCACCCCACGAGATCGCCCGCCGGGGGGTGGGGCGCACCTTCCAGAACACGGAAGTGTTCCGCCAGCTCTCCGCCCTGGACAACGTGCTCATCGGCGAGCATGCGCGGCTCCGGAGCGGCGTCTGGAGCGGGGCGCTGGCGCTCCCGTGGGTGCGGCGAGAGGAGGCCGCGGCCCGCCAGCGGGCGCTCGGGTTGCTCGGCCGCCTGGGGCTCGGGGAGGCGGCCGAGGTCGAGGCCGGCAGCCTTCCGCTGGGGAGCCAGAAGCGGCTCGAGATCGCCCGGGCGCTGGCCTCCGAGCCCCGACTCCTGCTGCTGGACGAGCCCGCAGGAGGGCTCAACCCCACCGAGACCCGGGGGCTGATGGCGGTGATCTGCTCGCTGCGGGACGAGCTCGGGCTCACCATCATGGTGGTCGAGCACGACATGGATCTGGTCATGTCCATCTCGGACCGCATCGCGGTCCTCGACTACGGGCGCAAGATCGCAGAGGGCAAGCCGCGGGAGATCGCGGCGGACCCGGTTGTGATCGAGGCCTACCTGGGCAGGGATGAAGGCGGCGCTTGAGATCGAGGCCGTGAGCGTGTACTACGGCAAGCGCCGGGCGCTCGAAGGGGTGTCGGTCCGCGTCGGGGAAGGGGAGATCGTCACCCTCCTCGGCGCCAATGGGGCGGGGAAGTCCACGGCGCTCCGGGCCGTGTCCGGGCTCGTGCGGCCCATGGGTGGACGCATCGTCTACGCCGGACGCGACATCACCCGCTGGCCCGCGGATGCCATCGTGGCCGCCGGCATCGGGCACGTGCCTGAGGGACGCGACATCTTCCCCGAGTTCACCGTGCTCGACAACCTCCTGGTGGGCGGCCACACCGTGGCCCGGCGGGAGCTCGCGGGGCGCCTGGAGTCCGCCTTCGAGCTCTTCCCGCTGCTCCGCGAGCGGCGGCGGCAGCCGGCCGGGACGCTCTCCGGAGGCGAGCAGCAGATGCTGGCCATGGGGCGGGCGCTGGTGGCGCGACCCCGACTGCTCCTGCTGGACGAGCCGTCGCTGGGGCTCGCGCCCATGCTCACGCGGGAGATCTTCCGCGTGATCCGCCGGATCAACCAGAGCGGGGTGTCGGTGCTCCTGGTGGAGCAGAACGCGCGCCGGGCGCTGGGGGTGGCCCACCGAGGCTACGTGCTCGAGACCGGGCGCCTCGTGGTCTCCGGCGCCTCGCGGGATCTCCTGGAGGACCAGCGGGTACGGACCGCCTACCTCGGGCTCCGGCCGCCGACCGAGGGAGCGAGAGAGGGAGAATGAGCGCATGATCCGCTTCACCGCCGAGCAGGAGGAGTTCAGGAAGACGGTGGCCCGCTTCGTGGATGCCGAGGTCGTGCCGGCCGCCGAGGCGGTGGATGACCGCGCGGAATTCCCCACGGCGCTCTTCCGGCGCCTCGGGGAGCTGGGGTACCTGGGGCTCCGCTACCCCGAGACCTATGGCGGGGCCGACGCCGACATGGTCACCTACTGTCTCTTCGCCGAGGAGCTGGCACGGGGGTCGCTGTCGCTGGCGGCCGTGGGCGCGATGCAGTCGCTCATGGGCACGCACTTCATCTACAAGTACGGCGGC
>Ga0156334_1126_pt1 | contig 11808 bp, 10 predicted proteins | sample RifCSPlowO2_12_FD_107982 | JGI IMG/M metagenome (GOLD analysis project Ga0156334, IMG submission 107982) | Candidatus Rokubacteria bacterium RIFCSPLOWO2_12_FULL_71_19
CGCTGAGATGGCCTACCGGATGGGAGTGGATGTGGGGGGGACCTTCACTGACTTCCTGCTGCACCGCCACGGAGAATCCCCGCGGGTGGCCAAGACGCCGAGCACGCCCGAGGACCTCTCGGAGGGCGTCCTGGCGGGCCTCGCCGAGCTGGCCGAGGCCGAGGGCATGGGGCTGAGGGAATTCCTCGGCCGCGTGGAGCTGATCGTCCACGGGACCACGGTGACCACCAACGCGGTGCTCACGGGCTCCGTGGCCCGGGTGGGGCTCCTCACCACGCGCGGCTTTCGCGACGCCCTGGCCATGCGCCGCGGCATCCGCGAGGCCCAGTACGACAACCGGTACACGGCCCCCACACCGCTGGTGCCGCGCTGGCTCCGCCTCCCCGTGACGGAGCGGGTGGAGGTCTCGGGCGAGGTGAGGACGCCGCTGGACCCGGAGAGCCTCGAGGCGGCGCTCGCGCGGCTCACGGAGGCCGGCGTCGAGGCGGTGGCGATCTGCTTCCTGCACGCCTGGGCCAACCCCGCCCACGAGGTCCTCGCCGAGGCGCGGACGCTGGCGGCGCTTCCGGGTGCCTACGTGTCTCGCTCCTCGGCGCTCCTGCCTCAGATCCGCTTCGCCGAGCGCGTGAGCACCGCGGTGCTCAACGGCGCCGTGGGCCCCGTGCTCCGCCGCTACCTCGACCGGCTCGGCGCGCGGCTGGGCGAGGCGGGGTTCCGCGGCGTGCTCCTGATCATGCAGTCCAACGGCGGTGTGGCGGCGCCGGCCGCGGCGCGGGCGGCGGCGGCCAGCACGCTCCTCTCCGGGCCCGCGGCGGCGCCCACGGCGGGGCTCGCGTACGCGGCGCCCCACGGCGTCCGCGACTTCCTCACCGTGGACATGGGAGGCACGTCCTTCGACGTGTGCCTGGTTCGAGCCGGCGCGGCAGCCATAACCACCGAGGGGCGCATCGCGCGCTATCCCTTCGGCCTCGCCGCGCTGGCGATTCACACCATCGGCGCCGGGGGCGGCTCCATTGGCTGGCTGGACGAGGGAGGGCTCCTGCGCATGGGGCCCCGGAGCGCCGGGGCCGCGCCAGGCCCCGCCTGCTACGGCCGCGGAGGGAGTCTGCCGACCTGCACCGACGCCGACCTGCTGCTCGGCTCCCTGCGGGCGGAGCGCTTCCTGGGCGGCCGGCTGCGCCTGGACGCGGCGGCGGCGTGGCGCGCGATGGAGAGGCTGGCGGGTCCCCTCGGGCTGTCGGTGGAGGCGGCAGCGGCGGGCATGGTGCAGGTGATCGACGCCAACATGGCCGCCGGGATCCGCCACGTGACGGTGGAGCGGGGACACGACCCGCGGGAATTCCTCCTGGTGGTCGGCGGCGGCGCGGGCCCCGTCCACGCCGCGGGGATCGCCGCCGAGCTGGGGCTCACGCGCATCCTGGTGCCACGCAGCTCGTCCATCTTCTGCGCGGGAGGGCTCCTGCTCTCCGACCTCCGTCACGATTTCGTCCGGACCTACGTGACGCCCTTCGAGCGGGCCGATCGCGACAGGCTGCGCGCCATCGTGGCGTCCCTGGGACGGGAGGGGCGCGGTGCGCTCGCCGTCGAGGGCATCCGCGGGGGGCAGGTGAGCCTCTCCTTCACCTGCGACGTCCGGTACCTCGGCCAGTACCACGAGCTGCCGGTGTCCTGGCTCCCGGACGAGGCGCAGGAGGGCGACCTCGACGGGGTCGCGAAACGCTTCCACGAGGCGCATGACCGGCTCTACGGCTACGCGCTCCCGGACACGCCGCTGGAGCTGGTGAATGTCCGCGGGGTGGCCCTCGGGCTCACGGAGAAGCCGCCGCTGCCCGAGGTGCCGCCGGGGACGGGGGACGGGGCGCGGCGCGGCCGCCGCCGCGTGTGGATGGGCGAGGAGCAAGCCTTCGCGGAGGCGGCCGTCTACGAGGGCGAGGCCCTCGGGGCGGGCGCCCGCCTCGCGGGGCCGGCGGTGGTGGAGCTCGACGCCACCACGGTGGTCGTCCCTCCTGCGTGGCGCCTCGAGACCGACCGCCACGGCTCCTTCCTCCTGGAGCGGCTCCCGTGAGCTCGGATCCCATCTTCGCCTCGGTCCTCGAGCGGAGGCTCAAGGCCATCACGGAGGAGATGGGGCTCACGCTGCTCCGCACCACGCGCTCGCCGATCCTGAGCGAGGCGCGCGACTTCGTGACGGGCCTCTACGGCCCGCGCGGCGAGATCCTCGCCCAGTCGGAGTACATCCCGATCCTGGCCTTCGCGCTCCAGCCGGCCTGCCGCGCCGTGATCGCCGCCTTCCGCGACGACGTCCACCCGGGCGATGTCTTCCTCCACAACGACGTCTTCTCCGGCGGAAACCAGAACAACGACGTGGCGGTGTTCCGGCCGGTGTTCGTGGACGGGCGCGTCGTGGCCTGGGCCGCGACCAAGGGACACCAGGCCGACATCGGAGGCGGCCAGGCCGGGGGCTATAACCCCAGGGCCACGGAGGTGTGGCAGGAGGCGCTCAGGATTCCGCCGCTCAGGATCATCGACCGCGGGACGCGGCGGCGCGATGTCTGGGGCCTGGTCTTCTCCAACGTGCGGCTGCCCATCGTGGAGGAGGACATCCGCGCGCAGATCGGCGGCACGGTGGTGGGCGAGCGCGGGGTGACGGAGCTGTACCGCCGCCACGGCGCTGACAAGGTGGAGCGGCACATCCGCTACCTCTTCGACGCCGCCGAGAGGCGCATGCGCGCGGAGCTGGCGCGGATCCCCGATGGGACCTGGGTCGGGGAGAGTACCGTCTTCTACGATGGGCACCACGCGGGGAGCCGTCACCTGATCCGCGTGGCGATCGAGACGCGGGCCGGGGAGATCCGGCTCGACTACACCGGCACCGATCCCCAGACGGTGGGCTTCGTGAACGCGCCTTATGCCTCTTCCTTCTCGGCGATCCTGCTGACGCTCCTGATGCTGGTGGACCCCGACATCCCGCACAACGAGGGGATGCTGCGGCCGATCCACGTGCACATCCCGGCCGGATGCATCCTCAACGCGAGCTTCCCCGCGGCTACCACCTTCGGCAACACGCTGGCGGGCCCGCATTCCGACGCGATCTTCCGCGCGCTGGCCCCGGCCGTTCCCGACCGAGTGTCGGCGGGATGGAACCGAATGCTCGGGATGACCGTGGCGGGGCTGGACCCGCGCGGCGCCCGCCGCTACGTGGACATCCTGTTCCTGGCGCTCAAGGGCGGGTCGGGGGCGGTAGCCCACTGCGACGGCTACGACCATATCGGGCTCATCAACACCGCCGGCGGCCTGCTGGCGCAGGACTACGAGATGCTGGAGGTCCAGACCCCCCATCGGCTCCTGCGCCACGAGTACCTGGCCGACTCGGCAGGGGCGGGCCGCTGGCGCGGCGGTCTCGGCGTGGAGACGGAGCTCGAGATCCACGGCGACGAGGTGACGGGCATCGTCTTCGGCGACGGGGTGGATGAGGAGGCGCGGGCCTTCGGGCTCTTCGGGGGGCACCCGGGCAGCCTCAACCGGATCGAGCTCCGGACGCCGGCGGGGCAGGTCCTCACGCCCCGCTCGAAGGACGTGATCGCCATCCCGCGCGGCAGCCTCTTCCGGCAGGCCGCAGGCGGCGGCGGCGGCTACGGCGATCCCCGGGAGCGCCCGGCCCGCCTCGTGGCCGCCGAGGTGCTGGACGGCCTCATCTCGGTGGAGGCGGCCCGGCGGGATTACGGCGTCTGGGTGGAACCGGACACGCTGGCGCTGGACGAGGCGCGCACCGCGGCGCTCTCTCCATCTCGCTTGAACGTCGAAGAATTCGCGTTGCGGCCGGGCCTCTTCGCGCCTCCGGCGCTCAGAGGGCGGCAGGGGAGGGGCGCGTGAGCGCGGCCGCCGTGGTCCACGTCGTCGTGAGCGGGCTGGCCACGGGGAGCATCTACGCCCTGATGGCGCTGGCGCTGGTCATCATCTACAACGCCACGCGGACGCTCAACTTCGCCCAGGGGGAGATGCTGATGGTCTCGACCTTCGTCGCCTGGGCGGCCCAGCGCGCCTGGCAGCTCCCCCTGCCGGTCATGCTGCTGGTGGCGGTCGCGGCGGGCGCCGCCGTGGCGCTCGTCTTCGAGCGCGCGATCATCCGCCGCTCCATCGCCGCCACCCACTGGGACGTGCTCATCATCACGGTGGGGCTGTCGCTGATCCTGCGCTCGGCGGCCGGTCTCGTCTGGACGCACGAGGACTTCGCCTTCCCCTCCTTCTTCGGCAACCGCCCCATGGTGGTGGGCCCGGTGAAGCTGGCGCCCGTGTCGCTGGGGATCATCGGCGGCTCGCTCCTCCTCATGCTCGGGCTCTACGCCCTCTTCACCCACACGCGCCTCGGGCGGGCCATGCGCGCGGTGGCGCAGAACCAGCGTGCGGCGCGGCTCATGGGGATCAGCGTGGAGCGCATGTACTCGCTGTCGTGGGTGCTGGCGGGAGTGGTGGGCGCCATCGCGGGCGTGCTCGTCGCGCCCGTGACCTTCCTCTCCACGAAGATGGGGCTCGTCGTCATCAACGGCTTCACGGCCGCGGTGATCGGTGGCTTCGGCTCCATGCCGGGGGCCGTGGCGGGGGGCATGCTGCTGGGCGTGATCGAGAACCTGGCCCCGCTGTACCTGCCCTCCGGGATCCGCTACTCCGTCCCCTTCCTCGTCCTGATCGCCATCCTCCTGATCCGCCCCGCCGGACTCTTCGGCCGGGTCGAGCAGAGGAAGGTCTGATGCGCCGCTGGGCCCTCGGCGCGGCGGCGGCAGGGATGCTCGTCTGGCCCTGGGTGGCTCCCCGGTACCTGATCTTCCTCGCGAGTCTCGTGCTGGTCAACGCGGTGGTGGCCATCGGGCTCAATCTCCTGAGCGGCTACACGAATCAGCTGTCCTTCGGGCACGCGGGCTTCCTCGCCATCGGGGCCTATGCCGCCGCGCTGCTCACGATCCACGCCCCCGCCGTGCCGGTGATCGTCACGCTGGCGGCGGCGGGAGCCGTCACGGCGGCGGTAGGGCTCGGCTTCGGCGTGCCGTGCCTCAGGCTCGGCGGGCTCTATCTCAGCATGGCGACGCTGGCCTTCGGCTTCGTGGTGTCCGAGGCCATCCTGAGCCTGGACGGGCTGACCCGGGGGGCCGATGGCCTGCGCGTGCCGGCCGGCCGCCTCGCGGGCTTCACGCTGTCGACGGACACCGCGCGCTACTACCTGACGGCGGCCGTGGCCTGGGTGCTCGTGGCGGCGGCCGTCGACCTGACGCGGAGCCGGGTGGGCCGCGCCTTCCTCGCCATCCGGGAGAGTGAGGTGGCGGCCCAGGCCAGCGGCGTCTCCCTGGCCGCCTACAAGACCGCGGCCTTCGTCGTGTCGGCCTTCTACACGGGCGTGGCCGGCGGGCTCTTCGCCTTCGTCGTCGGCTTCCTCTCGCCGGATGCCTTCGACGTGTTCCTCTCCGTGGACTTCGTCGTCATGATCATCCTCGGCGGGCTCGGCTCGGTGCCGGGCTCGATCGCGGGCGCCGCCGTCGTGACGGTGCTGCACGACTGGCTGGCCGCCTTCCAGAACTTCCGGCCGCTCATCTTCGGCGCGATCCTCATCGCCTGCATGCTCTTCATGCCCGGCGGGATGGCCCGCGCGCTGAGGCCGCTGGGGCGCCGGTGACCCACACCCCACAGAGGAGGACGCCCATGCGACTCATTTGTTCGCTCCTCACCGCGGCGCTGGCCCTCGTGGCGAGCGCGCCGGCCGCCGCCCAGCAGGGAGTCACCGACACGGAGATCGTGGTGGGTTGCTCCAACTCGTTCTCGGGCCCGCTGGCCTTCACGGGCGAGCAGCTCACGAAATTCGGCATCGACCTCTACTTCAAGGGCGTGAACGACGCCGGCGGCATCCACGGCCGGAAGGTCCGCACGGTCTACTACGACGACGGCTACCGGCCGCAGGACGCCGTGGCCAACACGAAGAAGCTCGTGGAGCAGGACAAGGTGTTCGCGATCCTGTCCTCGCAGGGGACGGCCCCGGTGGCGGCCACCGTGGACTACCTCGAGGAGAACCGCGTTCCGCTCCTCTTCCCGTACCAGGGCTCGACCGTGACCCGCGGGAAGAAGTACGTCCTCAACGGCATGACGCTCTACGACCGCCAGGCGCGGATGATGGTGGACTACCTCGTGGGGCAGCGGAAGCTCAAGAGCTTCGCGGCGATCTACCAGGACGCGAGTACGGCCGGGCCTTCCTCGGACCGTTCGAGAAGGAGCTGGGCCGGCATGGGCTCAAGCTGGCGGCGGCGGAGCCCGTGAAGCGCGGGGCCACGGATGTGAGCGCCCAGATCGCCAAGCTCCAGGTCGCCAAGCCCCAGGTGACCTTCCTCGTGCTCACCCCGGGTCCGGGGGCCCAGGCGCTCAAGGAGCGGCAGAAAATCGGCTGGACCGAGACGCTGATGGTCTCCTCGGGCCCGCTCACCGACGAGCGCTTCCTGGGGCTCGCCGGCGAGGCCGCGGAGGGGACCGAGGGGCTCTCCCTCTGGCCCGACCCGCTCACCTCCGACCTGCCCGGCGTCCGCGCCTACCGCGAGGCGCTCCAGAAGTTCGCGCCCAAGGCCGAGCCCAACCGCTACGCGCTCCACGGCTACTTCGCGGCCATGGTCTTCACCGAGGGGGCCAAGCGGGCGGGCAAGAGCCTGACACGCGAGGGGCTCATGACCGCGCTCACCTCCATCAAGGCCTTCGAGAGCGGCATCCTGCCGCCCATCAGCATCGGGTCGGACCTCGAGCCGCTCAAGCAGGGCTTCTGGGTGCGCATGGAGAAGGGGCGGTTCAAGCCGCTCACGGACTGGCTCAAGTCGGAGTGACCGTGGCGCTCCTCAGCGTCGAGGATCTCTCCATCGCCTTCGGCGGCCTCGCCGCCCTGTCGGGGGTGGCCCTCGAGGTCAACGAGGGGGAGATCTTCGCGCTGATCGGGCCCAACGGCGCCGGCAAGACCACGGTGTTCAACGTGCTGACCGGCCTCTACCGCCCGACGGGCGGCCGCATCACCTATGCGGGGGAGGACCTGCTGCGTCTGGCTCCCCACGAGATCGCCCGCCGAGGGGTGGGGCGCACCTTCCAGAACACCGAGGTGTTTCGCCAGCTGACGGCGCTGGAGAACGTGCTCATCGGCGAGCACGGGCAGCTCCGCAGCTCGGTGTGGAGCGCGGCGCTGGGGCTGCCCTGGGTACGGAGGGAGGAGGCGGCGGCCCGCCGGCGGGCGCTCGGGCTGCTCGAGCGCTTCGGGCTCCTGGACGTGGCCGAGGTGGAGGCGGGGAACCTCCCGCTGGGGAGCCAGAAGCGCCTGGAGATCGCCCGGGCGCTCGGCTCCGAGCCTCGCCTCCTCCTGCTGGACGAGCCGGCGGGCGGGCTCAACCCCACGGAGACCCGGACGCTCATGGAGCTGATCTGCGCGCTCCGGGAGGGGCTCAAGCTCACCGTCATGGTGGTCGAGCACGACATGGATCTGGTCATGTCCATCTCGGACCGGATCGCGGTGCTCGACTACGGGCGGAAGATCGCGGAGGGGAAGCCGCGGGAGATCACCGCGGACCCCGCGGTGATCGAGGCCTACCTGGGCAGAGATGCAGCCGACGCTTGAGCTCGAGGATGTGAGCGTGTACTACGGCAAGCGCCGGGCGCTCGAGGGGGTGTCGCTCCGTCTCGGCGAGGGGGAGATCGTCACGCTGCTCGGAGCCAACGGGGCGGGGAAGTCCACGACGCTCCGCGCGGTGTCGGGGCTCGTCCGGCCCTTGCGCGGGCGCGTCCTGTACGACGGCCGCGACATCACGGGCTGGGCGGCCGATGCCATCGTCGCGGCGGGCATCGGGCATGTGCCCGAGGGACGCGACCTCTTTCCCGAGTTCACGGTGCTTGATAACCTCCTGGTCGGCGGCCACACGGTGGCGCGGCGGGAGCTGGCCGCCCGCCTCGAGCTGGGCTTCGAGCTGTTTCCCCTCCTCCGCGAGCGGAAGCGGCAGCGGGCCGGGACGCTGTCGGGGGGCGAGCAGCAGATGCTGGCCATGGCGCGGGCGCTGGTGTCCCGGCCGCGCGTCCTCCTCCTGGACGAGCCGTCGCTGGGGCTGGCCCCCATGCTCACGCGGGAGATCTTCCGCGTGATCCGGCGGATCAACGAGCGGGGGGTGTCCGTGCTGCTGGTGGAGCAGAACGCGCGCCGGGCGCTGGGGGTGGCCGACCGCGGCTATGTGCTCGAGACCGGGCGTCTCGTGGTCTCGGGCCCCTCGCGGGAGTTGCTGGAGGACCAGCGGGTGCGCACCGCCTATCTCGGCCTCAGGCCGCCGGGCGCCGGCGCGGACCAGGGAGAGTGAGCGCATGATCCGCTTCACCCCGGAGCAGGAGGAGTTCAGGAAGTCGGTAGCCCGCTTCGTGGACGCCGAGGTCGCGCCAGCCGCGGCGGCCGTTGACGACCGGGCGGAGTTCCCCAGGGCGCTCTTCCGTCGTCTCGGGGAGCTGGGGTACCTGGGACTGCGTTATCCCGAGGCCTATGGCGGCGCCGGCTGCGACATGGTCACCTACTGCCTCTTCGCCGAGGAGCTCGCCCGGGGCTCGCTGTCGCTGGCGGCGGTGGGGGCCATGCAGTCGCTGATGGGCACGCACTTCATCTACCGGTACGGCAACGACGAGATCCGGCAGCGCTACCTCGTCCCCGCGCTCCGGGGCGAGCTCGTGGCCACCTTCGCGCTCACCGAGCCCGATGCCGGCTCCGATCTGGCGAACATCACGGCGCGGGCCGAGCGGCGAGGGGACGGCTGGGTGCTGAGGGGACGCAAGACCTGGGTCACGAACGCCCCTGTCGCGGATGTCCTCACCGTGGCCGCCAAGACCTCGGCCGAGCGCGGCATGAAAAACATCGCCCTCTTCCTGCTGGACCGTGCAGCGATGCGCGGGATCTCACTCGGCAAGAAGATCGACAAGATGGCCGTGCGGGCCTCGGAGACGGGGGAGATTGTGCTGGAGGACGTCGAGGTGCCGGACGAGCATCTCCTGGGCGGCGAGACGGGCGGGGTGGAGAAGGTCGGCGGCGTACTGGCCGAGGCCCGCATCATGACCTCCGCGCTGTCGGTGGGGCTGGCCCGCGCGGCGTACCAGGCGGCGCTCGAGTACGCGCGCCAGCGGGTGGCCTTCGGCAAGCCCATCGTCGAGCACCAGGCCATCTCCTTCAAGCTCGCCGACATGCTCACCGCGATCCACGCCGCGACCCTCATGACCTACCAGGCGGCGGGGCGCCTGGACGCCGGGCAGCCGGTGGGCCGGGAGGCCGCCATGACCAAGCTCTTCGCCTCCGAGATGGCCGTGCGGGTCACCGACGAGGCCACGCGCGTGCTGGCCTCCTACGGGCTCGCCATGGAGTACCCGGTGCAGCGCTACTTCCGCGACGCCCGCTTCCTCCTTCCGGGCGGCGGCACCTCCGAGATTCTGCGCCTGATCATCGGGCGCGAGCTGGACTGGGACCGCGGGGGAGCCTTCGCATGAACGGCCCGCCCACCCCCATGTTCCAGCCCTCGGTGGAGACGCGCCCGCGGGAGCAGCTGGAAGCCCTCCAGCTCGAACGGATGCGCCGCACGCTGGGCCTCATCAGGGAGAACGCCGCCTACCGCAAGCGCCTCGGCCGGGTGGACGCCGAGGCGCTCCGGTCCGCCGCCGACTGGGCGCGGCTGCCCTTCCTCACCAAGGAGGCGCTGCGGGATGCCTACCCCTTCCAGCTCTGCTGCGCACCCCGGGGGACCATCCAGCGGGTGCACATGTCCTCCGGCACCACCGGCAATCCCATCGTGAACCCGTACACGCGCGCCGACATCGCCCAGTGGGGCGAGGTCATGGCCCGCTGCTACGCGGCGGCGGGCGTCACCTCGGCCGACATCGTCCAGATCACACCCTCCTTCGGCCTGTTCACCGGAGGCTTCGGCTTCCACTACGGCGCCGAGCGGCTGGGCGTCATGGTGATCCCGGCGGGCGCCGGGCGCAGCGCCTTCCAGCTCAAGCTCATGAAGGATCTCGGCGCGACGGTGCTGGCGGGCATCGCCACCTATCCGCTGCGCCTCCTCGAGGTCGCGCGGGAGGAGCGCTTCGACCTGCGGCAGCTGAGGCTCCGGGTGGCCATCCTGGGGTCGGAGATGTGGTCCGACGACCTGCGCGCCCTCATCGAGCGCGAACTCGGCGTCGAGACCTTCGACATCATCGGCATGACCGAGAGCGGGGGGCCCGGGCTCGGCATCGACTGCCGGGCGCATGACGGGATCCACGTCTGGGAGGACCACTACTACTGCGAGATCGTGGATCCCGTGACCGGCGCGCTGCGCCCGGACGGGCAGGAGGGGGAGCTGGTGCTCTCCACGCTCACGCGCGAGGGACTGCCCCTGGTCCGGTACCGGACGGGCGACCTCACCCGCGTGGTGAGCCGGGATCCCTGCGCCTGCGGGCGCACCCATCTCCGGCTCGACCGGCTGCGCGGGCGCACCGACGATATGGTGATCTTCAAGGGGGTGAACTTCTACCCGCGCCAGATCGAGTCGCTGGTGGTCGGCCGAGCAGGCCTCGGCCACGAATACCAGGTGATCCTCGAGCGCAACCCGGAGGGCGCCGAGAGACTGCGCCTGCTCATCGAGGTGACGCCGGACTTCGATCCGCAGAGCCTCAGAGGGATCGAGCGGGACTTCAAGGATGTTCTCAACCTCACCCCGGAAGTGACCGTCCTCAAGGAGGGGGAGATCCCGCGGCCCCAGGGGAAGGCCGTGAGGGTGGTGGACCGCCGCGCAGCCGCAGGATGAACTTAACATAATGCGCCTTATCGGACATTACGAGGCGCTCGGGGCGAACCCTCGACACACGCCGCCAGGAGACTCGGGCTTCCTACTGCTTCGGTGGGGCCGGCAGGCTGGCGAGCCGGCTACGGATGTCGTCGGCGCGCCGGGTATCCGGGCGCTCCTTGAGGAGGCGCGAGTACGTCTCTCGCGCCGCGGCCGGGTTGCCGCCGAACTCCTGGGCGCGGCCAAGACCCAGGAGCATCTCCTCGTAGAGGAAGTCCTTGGAGGACAACCCGTTGAGGGCTGCCTGGAAGGCCGCCTGGGCCCGAGCGTAATCGCGCTGCCCCTCCCAGCTATAGGCGATGCCGAGAGCCGCCAGGCTCCTGAGGGTGCCCGTGGCTCCCTTGGCGATGGCGATCTCGTAGGCGCCCCGCGCCGCGGCGTGCTGGCCGGCGTCGAGGCGGAGGTTGGCGAGGCGGTAGGCGGCCTCCGGGGCTCCCGAGAAGCGCGGGTGCTCGGTGAGGACGGTCTCGAGGGCGCGCAGCGCCTTGTCGCGGGCCTCGGCCGGGGCTCCGGGTGCTGTCGCCTGCTGGGCGAGATCAGCCGCGGCGACGAGCGCCAGGCGGGCACGGGTGTCCTGCGCGCCGTACCAGCTGTAGCCGCCGAAGGCCGCGGCGCCAAGCACGAGCAGGGCGCCCAGACCAATGAGGGTCCAGCGCGCGGTGCGGGACTCTCTGAGCCACGTCGCGACAAAGTCGCGCATCGGCATCAGCCTCCGGCCGGGGGCGGGGCGGGGCGCGTCGTCGCGGGGCGCTCCACCCAGATCTCCCCCTTGACCGAGGCGCCGTCGGCGGCCGAGAAGCTGCCGGTGCGGAGGGTCCCGGTGAGGACGCCCGAGGGCAGGATCTCCACGCGCGTCGAGGCCGAGAGATTGCCGCGCACGGTGCCGCCGATCACGATAGCCGCGGCGTCGATGTTGGCGTCCACCTGGGCGCCCTCGCCCACGAGCACGCGCCCG
>Ga0156334_1121_pt1 | contig 11532 bp, 11 predicted proteins | sample RifCSPlowO2_12_FD_107982 | JGI IMG/M metagenome (GOLD analysis project Ga0156334, IMG submission 107982) | Candidatus Rokubacteria bacterium RIFCSPLOWO2_12_FULL_71_19
GCTTCTTCTTGATGAACTCCTTGAGGAAGGACGACCACTCGAGGATCTGGATCTCGGCGCCCACGCCGATCTCCTTCAGGCGCTGCTGGATGATCTCGGCGACCTTCTTCCGCTCCTCGTTGCCCTGGTTGGTGCGGATCGTGAAGGTGAACGGGCGCCCCTCCTTGTCCTCCACCAGGCCGTCCCCGTCGCGGTCCTTCCACCCCGCCTGGGCCAGGAGCGCCTTGGCCTTCTCCGGGTCGTGCTCGTGGCGCGGCACGCGGTCCGTGTAGGCCCAGGTCCCGGGGCGGAGCGGTCCCGTGGCGTCGCGCGCCATGCCCAGCACCACGCCGTCGATCAGCTCCTGCTTGTTGATCGCGTGGGCGAAGGCCTGGCGCACACGGCGGTCCGCGAAGCGCGGGTCCTTCAGGTTGAACCCGAGGTAGGTGTACCCGCTGGAGGGGTAGCGGTACTTGCGGTACGCCTTCCGGAACGCCGGGTACTCCGTCTGGCGGAGGTACTGGAGCGCCGTCAGCGAGGCCAGGTCCACGCCCCTGGCCTTCAGCTCGAGAAAGATGGTCCCCTGGCTCGGGATGATGCGGTACACGACGCGCCCGAGATAGGGCCGCCCCCCGTAGTAGTCCGGATTCGCCACGAGCACGATCTTCTCGCCGCTCTTCCACTCCTGGAAGCGGTAGGGACCGGTGCCGACGGGCCGGCTGTTCTGCGGGGACTCCTTGAGCTTGCCTTCGGCAACGTACGGCTCCAGCAGGTGCCTGGGCAGCACGTTCATGGCCCAGCTCTGGAGCGCGCGGGCGTGGGGCCGCGCGTAGGTGACGCGGAAGGTGTAGGGGTCCAGCACCTCGGTGTCCTTCACCACGAGGAAGTCGTCCTTGTAGGCGGTGGGCGTCTTGGGATGGATCATGGTCCGGTACGTGAACAGCACGTCGTCGGCCGTGAACGGATGCCCGTCGTGCCACCGCGCGTTCTGGCGCAGCTTGAACGTCAGCGTCATGCAGTCCCGGCTGAACGTCCACGACTCGGCCAGCTGGCCGACCCAGTTGAGGTTCCGGTCCGTGCGGATGAGGCCGTCGTAGACGAGCCCGCCCACGTCGTGGGAGGCCGAGTCCGAGGTGATGTTGGGGATGAGGCCGGCGATGTCGCTGATGGAGGACTGAATGAAGGTGTCCCCGTAGGTCGGCGCTCCCGTTCCGACCGCGGGCTCGTCGGCGCGCCCCTCCACGCCGCCCCCGCAGCCGGCGAGCGCAAGGCTCCCGAGCAGCAGGAGCCGCCAGGCGCCGGAGCCGGCCCGCCTCATCCGGCTACTTGGGCGCAGGCGCCGGAGCCGGCCCGGGAGCCGGGCTGGCCGCGGGCGCCGACGGGGGAGCCGCGGGCAGGATCGGCACCGGGGCCTTGTGCCCCTGGATGGCCAGCCAGAACGAGGTCAGCGCGAAGGCGAGCGCCACCCCCGTCGTGAGCTTGCCCAGGAGCGTCGGTGTCCCCATGGACCCGAACACGGCCTGGCTGCCGGCGCCGCCGAAGGCCGACCCGATGTCGGCCCCCTTGCCCGCCTGGAGCAGCACGAGCCCGATGATGATGAGACAGACGATGACGTGGGCGATTACGACCAGCGTGAACACGCTCGGGTCACTCCTTTGAGGCGCCGCTCTTCGCGGCGGACTTCTTCGCGATGGTGATGAAGCTTGCAGCCTGGAGACTGGCGCCCCCGACGAGCGCCCCGTCGATCTCCGGCTCCTGGGCCAGCGGCCCGACGTTGTCGGGCTTCACGCTGCCCCCGTAGAGGATGCGAACGGACTGGGCAACCTCCTTCGACGCCAGTTCCGACAGGAGCCCGCGCAGATAGCCGTGCACCTCGGCCGCCTGGCCCGGGGTGGCGTTGAGTCCGGTGCCGATGGCCCACACGGGCTCGTAGGCCACGGTGCAGCGGGCGAGGTCCTCGGCGCCGATCCCCCCGAGCCCCGCGCGGAGCTGGCCCTCCACCACCGTGAAGGTGAGCCCCTGCCGGCGCTCCTCGGCGGTCTCGCCAACGCACAGCACCGGCTGGAGGCGGTGGCGCAGCGCCGCGGCGACCTTGCGGCGGATCTCCTCGTCCGTCTCGCGGAAGATGTGGCGGCGCTCCGAGTGGCCGAGGATGACGAGGCGGCAGCCGAGATCGGCCAGCATGGCGGGGGAGACCTCTCCCGTGAACGCGCCCGTGTCCTCCCAGTGGCAGTTCTGCGCCCCCAGCAGCAGGGGGGAGCCCGTGAGGATCTCGGCGACGGCGCCGAGCGCCGTGAAGGGCGGGCATAGCGCCACCTCGACGCCGCGGGGGCGCTTGAGCCCGTCGCGCACGGCCTGGGTCAGCTCCCGGGCCTCCGCCAGGCGGCCGTGCATCTTCCAGTTCGCCACGACCATCGGGGTGCGCATCAGCCGGTCGGTCTCACGCGGCGTCGCTGAGGGCGGCAACGCCCGGGAGCACGCGGCCCTCCAGGAACTCGAGGAAGGCGCCGCCGGCGGTGGAGATGTACCCGATCTGCTCGGTGACGCCCGCCGCCTGCGCCGCGGCGATGGTGTCGCCGCCGCCGATGACCGAGAAGGCCCCGCACGCCGCCACCGCGCGGCCGACCTCCACCGTGCCGGCGGCGAACGGCTCCCGCTCGAATACCCCCATGGGCCCGTTCCAGAGAACGGTCGCCGCGCCCTTGAGGGCCTCCCTGAACCGGGCGACGGTGGCCGGGCCGATATCGAGCCCCATCATGTCGGCGGGGATCTCCCGGATGCCGACCGTGCGGATGTCATCCCGGCTGTCGATCCCGGGGGCGGCGACCACGTCCACCGGCAGCCGCACCTTGACGCCGCGGGTCCGCCCGTGATCGAGCGCGGCGCGGGCCGCCTCGATCCGGTCCGGCTCCAGGAGAGAGCGGCCCACGCCATGGCCCAGCGAGGCGAGGAAGGTGAAGGCCATGCCGCCGCCGATGAGGAGGCCGTCGACGCGATCCAGGAGGCTCTGGACCAGGGCGAGCTTGTCGGAGACCTTGGCGCCGCCGAGGAGGGCGACCACCGGCCGCTCGGGCTTCTCGAAGATGCGGCCGAGCGCCGCGAGCTCCCGGCTCATGAGCAGTCCCGCCGCCGCCGGCGAGAGATACCGCGTGATGGCCTCGATGGAGGCATGCGCCCGGTGGGCCGCCGCGAAGGCGTCGTCCACGTAGACGTCCGCGAGGGCGGCGAGGCCGCGAGCGAAGGCCTCGTCGTCGGCCTCCTCCTCCGCGTGGAAGCGCAGGTTCTCGAGGAGCAGGACCTGTCGCGGCCCGAGCGCCCGCGCCAGCGCCTCCGTCTCGGGACCGACGCAGTCCGGCGCCAGCGCCACGGGCTGGCCCAGGAGCTCTGCCAGTCGCGTCGCCACCGGCCGCAGGGAGTAGGCCGGATCCGGCTTGCCCTTGGGCCGGCCGAGATGCGAGGCGAGCACGACGCCGGCGCCGGCCCGGAGACAGTGCTGCAGCGTCGGCAGCGCGGCCGCGATCCGCGTGTCGTCGCTCACGCGCCCGTCCTTCAGCGGGACATTGAAGTCCACCCGGAGGAAGACACGCTTCCCCGCAAGGTCGAGCTGCTCGACGCTGAGCTTGGGCACCCTAGAGTGACTTCGCCATGTAGAGGATCAGGTCCCGCACGCGGCAGGAGTACCCCCACTCGTTGTCATACCAGGCCAGCACCTTCACCAGGCTGCCGTCGATCACGGCCGTCGAGGGCAGGTCCACGATCGACGAGTGCGGGTTGCCGTTGAAGTCCACCGACACCAGCTCCTCGTCCGTCGCGTCCAGGATCCCCTTGAGCGGTCCCGCGGCCGCCGTCCGGAAGGCGGCGTTGATCGCCGCGGCCGTGGCCGGCTTGCCCAGCTCCACCGTCAGGTCCACCACCGACACGTTCGCCGTCGGCACCCGGATCGCGATCCCGTCGAGCTTGCCCTTGAGCTCCGGCAGCACCAGGCCCACCGCCGTCGCCGCCCCGGTGGTGGTGGGGATCATGCTGAGCGCGCCCGCTCGAGCGCGGCGGAGGTCCTTGTGGGGGAAGTCGTGGATCGGCTGGTCGTTGGTGTAGGCGTGCACCGTCGAGGCGAACCCGCGCTTGATCCCGAAGCTGTCCAGGAGCACCTTCGCCACCGTCGCGAGGCAGTTCGTCGTGCACGAGGCATTGGACACCAGCTCGTGCTTCGCCGGGTCGTAGCGTTGCTCGTTGACCCCCAGCACCACGGTGATGTCCGGGTCCTTGGCCGGGGCCGTGACCACCACCTTCTTGGCCCCCGCCTGCAGGTGCTTCGACGAGGTCGCCTTGTCCCGGAACACCCCCGTGGACTCCACCACGATGTCCACGCCCAGCTCCCGCCACGGCAGGGCCGCCGGGTCCTTCACCGAGCACACCCGGGTCTCCCGGCCGTCGGCGAAGATCGCCTCCCCCTTCACCGCCACCTCGGCCCGGAGCCGGCCATGGACGGAGTCGTGCTTGAGCAGGTGGGCCAGGGTCTTGGCGTCGGCCAGGTCGTTGACCGCCACCACCTCGATGTCCTTGCTCTCCAGGGCCGCCCGGAAGAAGACGCGGCCGATCCGCCCAAACCCATTGACTGCGACTCGCGTTGGCATACGCGCTCCTCGCTCGTGGTAAGCCACGGATTGACAGCCGCTGCGGCCTGCTGGTCAGGCAGGCCATTATATCGGGCGCCGCAGGGCCGGTGCAAGGTCAGCGCCCGATCGGCTGGCCTCGCGCTACACCACCCGCGCGACGGTCACGACCCCTACCGTGGCCGCGCCGGCCTCCTGCAGGAGCGCCGCGCACGCGCCGGCCGTCGCTCCGGTGGTCATGATGTCGTCGACAAGGACCACGTGGCGGCCCGCGACGGCGTCGGGACGCCGGAGCGCGAAGGCCCCCCGCACGTTGGCGCGCCGCTCCGCCGCGCCCAGATCGGTCTGCGGCAGGGTGGCCGCGGCGCGAGCCAGCACGTCGGCGCGCAGCGGGACGCCCCAGGCGCAGGCCACCCGGCGGGCCAGCAGCCGCGACTGATTGAAGCCCCGCTCCCGCTCTCGCCGGCGGTGCAGCGGCACCGGCACGAGCAGGTCCACCGCGTCGATGGGAAGCAGGGCTCGGGTCTCGGCCAGGAGATCGCCCAGCGGCAGGGCGAGGGCCCGCTTGCCGCCGAACTTGAAGGCGTGGACGGCCTCGCGGACCACATCGCCGTAGCGGGCAGCCGCCCGGGCATAGGAATAAGCCGGCGGGCGAACGCGGCACTGTCCGCAGAGGTGGGGCGCGGGGCCCCCGCCGGCCTCATGGGGCTCGATGGCGAAGCCTCCGAGGGGCAGCCCGCACAGCCGGCAGATCGGCGGGGCGATGCGCTCGAGCCGCTCCCAGCAGCTCCCGCACAGGGGGTCGCGGCGTCCGGCGTCGAGCCGCACCTGGCAGACCGGGCAGATGGGCGGGAAGAGGAGGTCGACGGCGGCGCGGAGCCAGCCGCGCCAGCCCCCGAGGGGGGCGGGAGGAGGGGCTACGGTCCGAGGGTGTTCCAGCGGCGGCACGAGGGGCACCGGTCGCCCCACCGGGGGCTCGCGGCGCCGCAGCCTGCGCAGCGGTGCGGCCACTCGAAGCTCGCCGTCGAGCGGAGCGCCCGGCGGTACTCCTCGAAGGCCTGCGGCACCTGGCCCCGCCGCTCGAAGATCGTCCCCAGGTAGGCGTGAATGGAGGGCAGGTCGGGCGCCTGTACCTCGATCTTCTGGAACTGGTCTGCGGCTTCGTCGAGCATGGACAGCTCGAAGTACACGCGCGCGAGGCCGAGCGCCACGGCGAGGTTCTCCGGGGCCCGCGCCGCCGCCTGCTGGTAGAGGGCGATCATCTTCGTGGGGCGGCCCTCGCTGCGGTGGAGCTGCTCGATCCGGGAGAGCAGCGGAAGGGCGAGCTGCCGCTCGAGCCCTCGCTCCCAGACCCGGAGCGCCTGGGCTGCCTCCCCCCCCTTGAGCTGGGCGTCCCCCAGCGCCAGGACCGCGGGGAGGAAGTCGGGCTGGACGCGGAGGGCCTCGCGGAACGCCGCCACGGCGGCCTGGGGATTCCCCTCGGCCGCCCGGGCCCGGCCGAGCTCGTAGTGGATCCCGGCGAGCCAGGCCTGCTCCTCCGCCCGTTCCTGGGCCGGCGCGTGCCGGAGCAGCCGCTCCTGGGCGGGGAGCGCGTCGGCCCAGCGGCCCAGCTCGGCGGCGAGTTCGCGCAGGGCCCGGAGCGCCGTCAGGTGCTCCGGCTCGCGCGCGAGCACGTCGCGGTAGATCCCCAGGGCGTCGTCCTGCCGCCCCGCCCGGCGATAGGCCTCGGCCGCCGCCAGGAGTGTCTCGGGGCGCTCGTCCGCCCTGAGCGCCTGAAGCTGGTGGACCAGGGCGCCCTGCACATCGCCGCGGCCGCGCGCCAGCTCGGCGAGCCTCGCATGAGCCCCGGCGTAGCCGGGCTCCCGCCGCAGGAGCTCCTCGTAGGCGGTTTGCGCCTGGGCCCACCGCCCTGCCAGCTGGGCATCGAGCCCCTGGTGGTAGAGCTCACCGAGAGCGGCCGTGCGCCGGGCCCCGCGAGCGGTCTGGTGGTCTCGGTAGGCGCGGCTCAGATCCCGGACCACGCCGAAGAGGATGGCCAGCGCCGCCCCCAGGAGGAAGGCCCCGAGGAGGAGCGCCATGAGGGGAAGGTCGTAGTCCCACGCGGGCCCCAGGGCCACGTGGATCCGAGCGGTGTTGAGCGAGGTCAGGTAGGCGACGAGGACTCCGAATAGGAGGAGGAGGAGGAGAGCCAGGCGGATGGGCACTGAACGGGCGCCCCGCCGCGCGTCCTACCCGGCCGCCGTCCGCTCTTCTTCCTCGACGGCCCGCTGACAGCCGATGCAGTAGCGGGCGAACGGCAGGGCCTCGAGCCGCTTCTCGGCGATCGGTTCCCCGCACCGCTCGCAGGCGCCGAACCCACCTGCGTCGAGCTTCTGAAGAGCCGCGACCACCTCTTTCAGCAGACGCCGGTCGCCGTTGCCCAGCTCGAACAGGAACTCGCGGTTGTACGCGCTCGAGGCCTGGTCTCCCAGGTCCTTGATGGAGTCGTCCTCGGGGCCCTTGGCGTACAGCACGGTCTTCCCGACCTCCTCGACGAGCTGGCGGTGCTTCTCCTCCAGCTTCTTGCGGAACTGGGCCAAACGCTCCTTCCTCATCTCCGCCTCCTTGGACACACCCTACGGCGCCGCGGGCGGCCCCGCGGTAGTGGCGCAGGCTACCATGCCCGCCGGATGAACGCAACCCGCGCCGGGGGCCACAGCGGCTCACGCCCCCTCCACGGAGAGCACGGGGGCGTCGCCCCAGAGGCGCTCGAGCGCGTAGAATTCCCTTGTCCCCTCGGCGAAGAGGTGGACGACCACGTCACCGTAGTCCAGCAGGAGCCATCCGCTCTGCGCGGTGCCCTCCCGATGGCGCGCGCGCCCCCCCGCCCCCTTGAGCACCCCCTGGATGGCGTCGGCGATGGTGTCGAGCTGCGTGCTCGACTGCGCGCTGCAGACCAGGAAGAAGTCCGCGACGCCGGAGAGGCCCTGCAGGTCGAGGACCACCAGGTCCACGGCCTTCTTCTCCATGGCGGCCTGGGCGGCAAGGCGGACGGTGCGCTCGGCCGACGTCGAGGCCATCATGCCTCCTGGCGGTACAGCCCGTGCTCGCGGATGTAGGCGGCCACCGGGGCCGGCATCCGGAAGGCGAGGCTCCGGCCCTCGCGGGCGCGGCACCTCAGCTCGGAGCCCGAGATGGGCAGCGAGGCGGCCGCCACGAGGACGGGGGCGCGGGGGGATCCGCCCGCCGCCCCCGGTCGGACGAACCCTTCCAGTCCCAGCTCCCGGAGCACCTTCTGCGAGGCCGGGGCGTCCGGATCGAATCCGCTCCCGCTGCGCGGCACCACCACCAGCCGGGCCCACGCCGCCACGCCCCGCGGGTCTTTCCACGCGAGCAGGTCGAGGAACGTCTCCGAGCCGATGATGAGGAAGAGGTCGCCGCGGGCCCCGAGCGCCTCGAGCGTGTCCACCGTGTAGGAGGGCCCGCGCCGCCGGAGCTCCACGTCGGAGACCTCGAAGCGCGGGTGCTCCCGCGCCGCCAGCGCCGTCATGGCGAAGCGATCGGCGGCCGGCGCCAGCTCGGCCGGGGGCTTGTGCGGGGGCACCGAGGCCGGCACGAGGAGCACGCGGTCCAGCTCGAGGATCTCGCAGATCTCGTCGGCGACGAGCAGATGGCCGAAGTGGATGGGGTTGAAGGTTCCCCCGAGCACCCCGAGGCGCGGCAACGCCTGGCTACTCCCGGATCTGCCCGTCGCCGAGCACGACGAACTTCGTGGTGGTCAGCTCGCGCACGCCCACGGGGCCCCGCGCGTGGAGCCTGGACGTCGAGATGCCCATCTCGGCGCCCATGCCGAACTGGGCCCCGTCCACGAGCCGCGTCGAGGCATTGACCAGCACCGCGGCGGCATCCACCTCGCGGGTGAAGCGCCGCGCGCTCCGGAGGTCGGCGGTCACGATGGCCTCCGCGAGCCCCGAGCCGTGGCGGCGGATGTGCGTCACCGCCTCGTCGAGGTCGTCGACCACCTTCACCGCGAGGATGTAGTCGAGGTACTCGGTGTCCCAGTCGGCCTCCTGGGCCGCGCGGGCGCCGGGCACGAGGGCCCGCGTGCGCTCATCCCCCCGGAGCTCCACGCCCGCCTCCGCGAGCCGCGCCGCGGCCACAGGCAGGAAGCGGGGCGCGACGGCGGCGTGCACCAGGAGTGTCTCCATGGCGTTGCAGACGCTCACGCGGTGCGCCTTGGCGTTGACGGCGATGGCCACGGCCATCTCGAGGTCGGCGCTCTCGTCCACGAAGACGTGGCACAGCCCCTTGTCGTGCTTGAGCACGGGGACGGTGGAGCGCTCGTTCACGAGGCGGACGAACTCCTCCCCGCCCCGCGGGATGATCAGGTCCACGTAGCGGTCGAGCGTCAGGAGCGCCAGCACGGCGGCGCGGTCCGGCGTGTCCACGTGCTGGATCACGTCGGCCGGCAGGCCCGCCTTCTCCGCCGACTTCGCGAGGAGCTGGGCGATCAGGCTGTTGGACTCGAGGGCCTCGCTGCCCCCACGCAGCACCACCGCGTTCCCGGACTTGAGGCAGAGCCCCGCCGCGTCGGCGGTCACGTTGGGGCGAGACTCGTAGATGAAGCCGATCACGCCCAGGGGCACGCGCACGCGGGAGATCTCGAGACCGCTGGGCCGGCGCCACGTCTCCACCACGTCTCCGACGGGATCGGCGAGCGCGGCCACCTGGCGCAGGCCGGCGGCCATCTCCTCGATGCGGTCGTCCGTCAGCGTGAGGCGGTCCACGAAGGCCCGCGTGAACCCCTTGGCGCGGGCGCGGTCGAGGTCGCCCCGGTTGGCCTCGAGGATCGTGGCGGCCTTCTCCTCCAGCCCACGGGCCATCTGGCTCAGGGCCTCGTTCTTCGTCCGGGTCGGAGCCAGCGCGAGCGCCCGCGACGCCTCCTTGGCGGCGCGCGCCTTGGCCTCCACCTGTGCCGCGATGTCCATGCCCTGCCCTCCCTCGCCTCCGCTCAGAGCACCACCAGGTTGTCCCGGTGGATCACCTCGCCGACCCCCTTGTAGCCCAGCCTCTTCTCGATCTCGGCGGTCTTGACCCCGCGGATCGTCCGCAGCTCTGAGGCCTCGTAGTTCACGAGCCCCCGCGCGAATTCCCCCCCGCCGACCTCGGCGAGACTGACGACTTCACCCGCCTGGAACTCGCCCCGCACCTCCACCAGCCCCGAGGGCAGGAGGCTCTTGCCCTTCTCAGTTAAGGCCTTCTTCGCTCCCGCGTCAACCGTGAGACACCCCTGGGGAGGGACCGCGAAGGCGATCCACCGCTTCCGCGCCGCCAGCCTGTCCCCGCGCGGCTGGAAGTAGGTGCCGAGCCCCTCGCCTGCGAGGAGCCGCCCGAGCACGCCTGGCTCTCGTCCACTGGCGATGATCATGGCGATGCCGGAGGCCCCGGCCTTCTGGGCCGCCTGGAGCTTGGTGCTCATGCCCCCCACGGAGACCCCCGCCGGCTCGTCGTAGACGAGGCGCTGGATGTCCTCCGTGATGGCCTCCACGGTCTCCACGCGGCGCGCGGTGGGGTCGCGCCGCGGGTCTGCCGTGTAGAGGCCGTCCACATCCGTCAAGAGGACGAGGAGGTCGGCGTCGATCAGGTGGGCCACCAGGGCGGCCAGATTGTCGTTGTCGCCCACCTTGATCTCGTCCACCGCCACCGTGTCGTTCTCGTTCACGATGGGCAGGACCCCGAAGTCGAGCAGGGTCAGGAGCGTGTTCCGGGCGTTGAGGTAGCGCGAGCGGTCGCTGATGTCCTGGCCCGTCAGGAGCACCTGGCCCACGTGCAGGCCATGCCTCTTGAAGGCGTGCTCGTAGTGCCACATGAGCGCCGACTGCCCTACCGCCGCCGCCGCCTGCTTCTCGGGGATGCTGCGCGGTCGCGCCGGGAGGCCGAGGCGCGCCATGCCGGTCACGATGGCGCCGGAGGAGACCAGGGCCACCTCGCGGCGGTCCTTGCGGAGCCCGGCGATGTCCGCGGCCAGCGCGGCGATACGCCTGGCGTCGGGGCCCTGGCCGGGCGCGGCGATCAGCCCGCTGCCGACCTTGACCACCAGCCGCCGGGCGCGGGTCACACCGCGGCGGGCGCCCACTCGGGGCTCCTGAGCCTCCCGGCCACGTCGCGGAGCAGGGGGTCGAGGCCGAGGCCCGTCACGGAGGAGATGGCGTGGAAGGCGATGCCGCGCTCCTTGCAGAACTGCTGGAGGGCCTCCTGGCGGCCCCCCGTGCCCGGCAGGTCGGCCTTGCTCCCCGCCACCACCTGGGGACGCACGGCGAGGGTCTCGGAGTACGCCGCGAGCTCGTGCTGGATGGCCTGGTAGTCCTCCACGGGGTCGCGTCCATTGCTCGGGTCGAGGTCCACCAGGTGGATCAGGAGTCGCGTGCGCTCCGTGTGGCGGAGGAAGCGGATGCCCAGCCCCTTGCCCTCCGCCGCGCCAGGGATGAGCCCGGGCAGGTCGGCGATCACGAAGGAGGCGCCCACGCCCACGCGGACGATGCCGAGGCTGGGCTGGAGCGTCGTGAAGGCATAGTCGGCGATCTTCGGCGTGGCGGCGGACAGCCGGGACACGAGGGTGGACTTGCCGGCGTTCGGGAATCCGATCACGCCCACGTCGGCCAGGAGCTTGAGCTCCATGTGGATCCAGCGCTCGTCGCCGGCGCGTCCGAGATCGGCCCGGCGCGGCGCCCGGTTGGTCGAGGTGACGAAGCGGGCGTTCCCGCGGCCGCCGCGCGCCCCGCGTGCGACGATCAGAGGCTGCCCGGGCGCGGTCAGGTCGCCGAGCCGCTCGCCGGTGTCCCGGTCGGACACGACGGTGCCGAGCGGGACGCGCAGCACGATGTCCTCTCCGCTCTTCCCGTGCCGGTTCGCGCCCTTGCCGTGCAGGCCGCGCTGGGCGTAGTAGTGGCGCTGGTAGTGA
>Ga0156334_1299_pt2 | contig 11411 bp, 11 predicted proteins | sample RifCSPlowO2_12_FD_107982 | JGI IMG/M metagenome (GOLD analysis project Ga0156334, IMG submission 107982) | Candidatus Rokubacteria bacterium RIFCSPLOWO2_12_FULL_71_19
CGGATCCCGGGCGCTCGCCTCACCATCATGACGGAGATCGGCCACTTCCCGATGAGCGAGAACCCCGGCCAGTTCCGGAAGTACCTCCTCCCCGTGCTGGACGAGATCCGGCTCCCGACCCGCTGACCCGCCCCCCTGGAGCTGCTGCCGCTTCACGGCACGCCTCCGATCACGCGCATCACCGCGCGGTCTCCGTGGACGTCCTCCGGCTTCCCGGCGTAGATGATCTCCCCGCGCTCGATCACGTAGAGTCGCGCGACGAAGTCCGGCACGTGGTGGATGTTGGACTCGGCCATGAGGATCGCGTGCCCGAGCCGCGTGATCTGGGCGATGCCCTCGCTCACCGCCGGGATGATGGCGGGGGAGAGCCCCTCGAAGGGCTCGTCCAGGAGCAGCATGTCCGGGTCGAGTGCCAGCGCCCGCGCGATGGAGAGCATCTTGCGCTCGCCGCCGCTCATCTCCGGGCCCTTGCGGGCCGCATAGCGCCGCAGCACGGGGAAGACCCCGTAGGCGAGGTCCAGGCGCTCGGCCGCCGGACGCCCGCCGGGCCTGGTCCACGTGGCGATCTCGATGTTCTCGGCGACGGTGAGGTCGGGGAAGATGCCGCTGTCCTCGGGGGCGAAGCCGATGCCCCTGCGCGCGATCTCGTGGGTCAAGGCTCCCTGGATCGGCGCGCCCTTGAAGCGGATGCTGCCGGCGCGCGGGCGCAGGTAGCCCATGATCGAGCGGAGCGTCGTGGTCTTGCCGGCGCCGTTGCGGCCCACGAGACACACCACCTCGCGCTCCCTCACCTCGAGCGAGAGACGGCGGAGGATGTGGCTCGCCTGGATGTAGACGTCGATGTCCTTCACCGAGAGCATCGCGACGCTCACGTCGGCCGCCCGGAGAACTGCTTGCGGCCGATCACCATGTCCACCACGCGCTCGTCGGCCTGGATCTCGGCCGGCGTGGCATCCGCGAGGACCCGGCCCTGGTGCAGCGCGATGATCCGGTCCGAGTAGCCGAAGACGATGTCCATGTCGTGCTCGACCTGGATGATGGCCTTGAGCCCGATGCGCCGGGAGGCGGCCACGAGGATCTCCATGATCCCGGTCTTGTCGGCCGTGCTGACGCCGCTGGTGGGCTCGTCGAGCAGGATGATCTCGGGGCGGAGCGCGAAGGCGGAGGCCACGTCGAGGAGCTTCTTGTCCCCCTGGGGCAGCTCCTTCGCGAGCGCGTGGCGCTTCTCCGACAGCCCGAACAGCTCGGCCACCTCCAGCGCGCCCTCCTGGACCTCGCGGTCGCGGCGGAGGGAGGCGAAGAGGCGGGTGCCGTGGCCGAGGCGGGAGACGACGGCGGCCTGGAGCGTCTCCAGCACGCTGAGGTCGGGGAAGATCTGCACGAGCTGGAAGGAGCGCGCCATGCCCAGCCGCGCCAGGGCCACCGGGCCGATGCCTCGGATGTCGCGCCCCTTGAAGCGCACCGTCCCCGCGCTCGGCCTGAGCACCCCGGTGAGGACGTTGATCAGCGTCGACTTGCCCGCGCCGTTGGGGCCGATGATGGAGACGAACTCTCCCGGCTTGATGGCGAGGCTCACGCCGTCCAGCGCGCAGAACTCCCCGTAGAACTTCCGCACCCCCTCGGCCTGGAGGATCATCCTCGCGACACCTCCGCGGGGCGGCGGCGGGTGAAGAGCCCCATGAGCCCGGCCGGGGCGAAGATCACGATGATCGCGAGGATCGCGCCGAAGATGAGCCGCCAGTACGGGACCACCGACATCACGAAGTCCTGGAGGTAAATGAATGCGAAGGCCCCGAGCAGAGGTCCGAAGAAGCTCCCGAAGCCCCCCAGGAGCGTCATGAAGACGAGGTTGCCCGAGTGCGTCCAGTAGGCGAGCGTCGGATCCACGTTGCCGGTGGGCGGCCCGAGCAGCGCCCCGCCCGCGGCGGCGTACATGGCGGAGATGACGAAGGCGTACCAGCGGTAGCGCGTCACGCTCACGCCGAGGCTCTCGGCCTTGACCGGGTTGTCGCGGATCGTCTTGAGACACAGGCCGAAGGGCGAGTGGACGATGCGCCACATGCAGATGGCGGCCACCACCAGCACCGCCAGGCAGTAGTAGTAGTACGGGCCGGCGAGGTAATCGGTCTTGGGGATGGCGCCGAGGTCCCGGCCCAGCAGGAAGGGACGGAGCACGGGCATGCCCTCGTCGCCGCCCGTGAGCCGGTAGAACTTCAGGAGGAACGTGTAGAAGAGCATGCCGAAGGCGAGCGTGAGCATGCCGAAGTAGATCTTCACGTAGCGCACGCAGAGGGCGCCCACCGGCATCGCCACCAGCGCCCCGAGCACCACGGCCACCAGCACCATCGCCTCCAGGTGCCGCACGCCGACGCGCCCGGTGAGGAAGGCCCCCGCGTAGGCGCCGACGCCGATGAAGAGCGCGTGCCCGAAGGAGACGAGCCCCGAGTAGCCGAAGAGCAGGTTCAGCCCGAGGAGGACCACGCCGTAGGCCATGAACGGCAGCATGAGGAGCGTGTGGTAGGTGGGCGCGACGAGCGGGAAGGCCAGCGCCGCCGCCCCCGCCAGCGCCAGGACCACGCGCCCCGTCACGCCGCGGCCCCGCCGAAGAGGCCGCGCGGGCGTAGGACCAGCACCGCGATGACGATCAGGTAGATCAGGAGCATCTCGAGCTCGGGGTAGACGGAGATGGCGACCGAGCGCAGGACGCCGACGATGAGGGCCCCGACGAAGGCGCCGCGCATGCTCCCGAGCCCGCCGATGACGACGACGGCGAAGGCCTCGACGATGAGCTCGATGCCCATCTCGCTCATGGCCGCGGTGGCCGGGATCACGAGGGCCCCGCCGAGGGTGCCCAGCGCCGTGCCCAGCGTGAAGACCTTGGCGTAGACGCGGCGCATGTCAACGCCGAGCGCCTCGGCCATCTCCCGGTTGTCCGCCGTGGCCCGGATGATCCGGCCGAAGGCCGTCCGGGTCAGGAGCCAGCCGATGCCCAGCGCGATGGCGAGGCTCGCGCCGATGACGATCAGGTTATAGACGGGCACGATCGCCCCGAGGATCCGGACCTGACCGTAGACGAGGTACAGGGCGGACGTGGAGCGGGGGGCGGTGCCCCAGGTCAACCGGATGGCGTCCTCCATCATGAGGATGAGGGCAAAGGTCAGGAGGAGCTGGAAGGTCTCGTCGCGATCGTAGACGAAGCGCAGGAGGCCGCGCTCGACGATCACTCCCACCGCGCCCACGGCGAGCCCGGCCGCCGCCAGCGGGAGGACGAAGAGCCAGGGCGGGCCGCCGGCGTCGGTGAAGGCCTGCACGGCGGAGACGCCCACGTAGGCGCCGAGGGCGTAGAAGGACCCGCAGGCGAGGTTGAAGATCTTCTGCACGCCGAACACGACCTGGAGACCTGCGGCGACGAGGAAAAGAATGGCGGCGTGGAAGACGCCGCTCATCACCACATTGACGACGTGCTGGGTCATGATCTGGATCGGGATCGCGCCGGTCAGGCTAGCAGGCTGCGGAAGAACCCTGCAGGCTGCTCAAGAAGGTCCAGATGCGAGGCGGCGCCCGACGGTCGCACGCGAGGCGTACTCCGCTTGGCGAGCCGACCCGGAGGCGAGGCGAGCGCATCCGGCGATCCCGGCGAGCGTGAGCGAGCCACGTTGAGCGTGCGACCGAGGGCGCCAACGAAGCAGATGGGCCTTCTTCAGCAGCCTGCTAGATCTTCCAGGAATTGATCCAGTCGAAGAGCTTGGAGCCCGCCGGCTTCATCGCCTGCTTGGTGGACATCACCTCGATGGGGTTGATCGTCACGAAGTCGTAGGCGTTCTTGTGCGTGGTGATGCCCTGGAAGAAGCTGCACATCTGGATGTGGTCCTCGCGCCACGAGCGCTTGCCCGAGAGCGATTCCACCTCGATGCCCTCCAGCGCCTTGACCAGCTGCTCCTTGGCCGGCCACTGCCTGGCGGCGGCGTAGGCCTTCTCCACCCCGGCCTTGTAGGACTCGGCGCAGAAGTAGGCGTGGTCGCACTCGTAGGGCGGGTACTCGGTGTACCTGGCCTTGTACTCGCGGACGAACTGCTTGAGCAGCGCGCTGCCGTTGGGGTCGTCGAAGTACATGGAGTTGTAGCCGAGGAGCAGCCCCTCGGGGGTGAACTCCTTCTTGAGCGAGTCGTGGACGCCGCCCGCCGTGGTGAAGACGCCCTTCATGGTCTTCAAGAGGCCGACCGCGGCGGCCTGCTTCATCAGGATGGTCGCATCCCCCGACCAGAAGGAGGTCATGAGGAGGTCGGGCTTGGCCTGCTGGATGGCCGCGATGTGGGAGGTGAAGTCGGTGACGCCGAGCTTGGGGAACAGCTCGAGCACGGGCTTGACCTCGACCCCCAGCTTCTTGAGGACGGCCTGGTAGGACTGCCAGCAGTCGTGGCCGTAGGAATAGTCGTTGTTGATGCCGGCGATGGTCTTGATGCCCTTGAAGTACTTGGCGGTGAGGATGCCCGCGGCGATGGCCTCGACCTCGTTGTCCACGCTCCGGAAGGCCCACTTGGGGTTGGGCATGGTCTCTTCCACGCCCTTCTGAGTCGTGCCGTCCCAGGAGAGCCAGGGGAAGGCCATCTCCTCGGCGGCCTGGCCGAGGGCCAGCGTGACGCCCGTGGAGATGCCGCCCAGCACGGCCTCGACCTTGTCCTGGAGGACGAGCTTGCGGAAGCGCTCCACGGTGTCCTTCGGGTTCGACTCCTCCTCGACGACGAGCTGCACGGGCCGGCCGAGGATGCCGCCGGCCTTGTTCACGCGCTCGGCCCACCACTCCGTTCCGCGGAGCCCGGCGGCGCCCACCGGCGCGGCGATGCCGGCGCGGATGGCGAGGACGCCGATCTTCACGGGGCCGGCGGGGACGCCGGGCCGGGCCTGGGCCCGGGCGACCGCCGGGACCCCGACCGTGGCTCCCGCGACAGTCCCCGCGCCGACCTGCTTGAGGAAGTCACGCCTGCTGGTTCCCATGGGGATCTCCTTCTTCGGTTCCTGGTTAACCACCGAGTCGCTTCCGCGCGAGCTTCACGCCCGCCACCAGGCGCTTGAGCTTCTCGAACGCCACCCAGCGCGGTACCGGGAAGAAGCCGCAGTCGGGCACGAGGGAGAGCCGCTCGGCCGGGATGTTCTCGAGGCAGAGCCCCACCCGCTCGGCCACGTCCTCGGGAGTCTCCATGTAAAACGACTTCACGTCAACCACCCCGCAGGCCACCTCGCGGTCCACGCCGATCTCCTTCCACATCTCGATCTCGGCCATCTCGCGGTTGGCGTACTCGAACACGAACTGCTGGCACCTGGCCTCGAGCAGCGCCGGGAACATCCAGCGGTACGATCGCTTGCCCCGCGGCCGGGAGAGGAGGTTGCCGAAGCAGACGTGCAGCCCGAGCTTGGCCTCCACGCCCTCCACGCAGGCGTTGAACATCTTGACGTACTCGGCGGCCTGCCCCGGGACGATGGCGGCCGAGGGCTCGTCGACCTGGATCCACGTGGCGCCGGCCGCTGCCAGCGCCTTGAGCTCGGCGTTCACCGCCGGGACCAGGTCCCAGCAGAGGGCGAGGCGGTCGTTGTCGTAGGCGTCGCCGGGCCGGGTCTGGATGTGGATGGAGAGCGTCACGGGCCCGGGGCAGGTGGCCTTGACCGGCTTGTCGGTCTGGGTCAGCAGATACGTGAACTCCTCCACGGTCCCCAGGCCCCTGGGCACCGTGATGCGCCGGGTGGCCCGGTAGCGGGGCACGCTGTCGTAGGCGTAGAGCCCGGTCTTGCGCAGGGGCTCCAGATGCTCGAGGCCGTCCATCTTCCCGTAGAAGGTCTGGACGAAGAAGAAGCGCCGCATCTCGCCGTCGCAGATGACGTCGATGCCGGCGCGCTCCTGGTCGCGGATGGCGAGCTGCGTGGCGTCGTCGAAGGTCTCCCTGGTGTCGGTTTGCCCGTACTCGCCCGCCTTGATCTTGTCGAGCGCGGTCCAGAACCAGCCCGGGAAGCCGTGGCTGCCCATGACGTGCGTCGGGAGGATCGGAAGTGTCGCGGCCATAGCCTGTCCTTTCTCAGAAACGGTGTGCTCCCGCTCTCCCGGCTCGCTCTCACCTCCCCGGACGGCTGTCGCGCTCGAGAAAGTAGTTGATCCAGGAGCTGGTCCCCTGGAGGGACCGGTCCGGGGGCGGGATGTAGCCCCGGAGGTCGTCCACGCGGCCCGTCGCCCGGGCCCGTTCGTACACGCCGACCCAGATGCACGGTCGGTCCAGCACCTCGCAGCGCCCGAGGGAGGCGCCGCCGCAGGGGCCGTTGCGCATCTGCTTGGGACAGGTTTGCGGACAGACGTACTCGAGATCGCCGAGGACGCAGTTCCCGCAGGCCTGGCAGCCGAAGAGCGGCTTCTTGACCAGGAGCTCCGCGCGCTCCAGTGCCCTGGCGACCGGTGGCCGGCGGTCCGCCCACGCGAAGAAGCGCGTGAGCATCCTCCGCAGTGCCGTGTCCCGCCGCACGGGGAACAGCCGCCCGAGCGTGTCGAGGATGCGCGGCACGAACGGGTGGGCGCTCGTGGTTGAGGAAGACGCTGCGGCCCCGCCTCCCGGCCGACGGGGGGCCTCGTACAGGTAGAAGCCGTCGGGCGCGCCGTAGGAGAGCTCGGCGGCCAGCTCCTCCCACTGCGGCGCGAGCTCGGCGCCGCGCCGGATGATCCACCCCACCTCCTCGGCGTCGTGGGTGCCGCCGATATAGGCCCCGGCGTAGCCGAGACCCCGCAGCACCGCCACCGTGCGCGCGGCGCGCTCGAGCCGCGCCCGGCGGCCACCGTCGCGCGCGGCGCTCTCTTCCCGCACCGCCGCGAGCAGGGCGGGCGAGACCCAGCAGCCGGGCGGCTGGCCCCCGGCCATCCGCTCGGCGGGGCGCTTGCCGAGCACGTACACGTTGCCCAGCACGGGAGTCCGCAGCCCGCGCTGGTCGAGGTAGCGCGTGAGCTCTCGGAGCTTCCGCGCGTCCCAGCCCACCTGGGTGATGGCGAGATCGGCGCCGGCGGCGATCTTCTTCTCGAGCTTGAGGTACTGGTAGACGCAGTCCGCCTCGACATACTTGAACGGGGAGACGGCCACCGAGATGTGGAAGGGCATCCCGGCCCGCCGCATGTCGGCGATCATCCGGACGAGCTGGACCGATTCGAGGTCGAACACCGGTGGCGGCTGGCCGGGATCGCTGCCCTGCGGGTAGTCCCCGCTCAGCGCGAACACGTTCTCGATCCCCAGAGCGTGGAGGTCTTCCAGCGTCTTCCGGAGTCCCCGCCGGTCCTGGCTCACGCACGTGAGGTGGATGTTGGGGGTGAGCCCCCGGGCGCGGGCCGCGGTGCCAACCCGGATCGGGTCGTGGCCGATGGCCCCGCCGGCATAGCTCGTGATGCTGCCGGCGACGACCTCCGGCAGCCCGGCCAGGCGTCCCGCCACGTCCAGCACCTGGGCCTCGCGGCGAAGCCGGGAAGCCACCAGCTCCACCACGTGGACGAAGCGCCCGGCGCGCAGGGCCGCCGCCAGCGCGTCGCTCACCCGGCGAGCTCCTTCCGCACGATCCGCGTGCCCTCCACCATGGCGCAGAGCTTCGCGAAGGCCACCTCCCGCGGCACGTGCAGGAGACCGCAGTCCGGGTTCACGGCCAGCCGCTCCACCGGGACGATCTCGAGCGCCTTGCGGATGCGCTCGGCCACGATGGCCGGCGTCTCCACGTCGTTGGTCTTGACGTCGATGACCCCGAGCCCGAGCGTGAACCGAGCATCGAACTCCTTGAAGACCTGGACGTCCTCCTCGCCCCGGCGGCCGAACTCGAGCGTGAGCTGTTCCACCCGCGCCTCGAGGACGGCGGGGAAGAGGTAGCGGTACGTGCCCTCCCAGGAGGGCTTGCCGTAGCGGTTGCCGTAGCACACGTGCAGGCTCAGGTGCGCCTCCACGCCCTCCACCAGGGCGTTGATGGCCCGGACGCCCCAGGGGAGGTCCTCCGGGAAGCCCGAGTAGTAGGGCTCATCGATCTGGATGTCCGTGGCCCCGGCCTTCACCAGCTCCCGCAGCTCCAGGTTCATGATCCGGGCGATGTCCAGCGCGAAGGCCTCCTCGCTCGGGTAGAACTCGTTGCGGATGCGCTTGACGAGGGAGTGCGGCCCGGTCACGGAGAGCTTGGCGCGCCGGTCCGTGAACCGGCGCAGGAAGCGGAGCTCTTCCACGAGCCCGAGGGAGGCCGTGGGCATCCGCGCGCGGACCGCGCTGTCGTAGAAGTCGTAGTAGAAGCGCTTGGAGGCGTGGTCGATCTGCACGCCCGGCAGCCGCAGGGCGAAGTGGTCGATCATGTTGTCGCGCCTGAGCTCGCCGTCCGAGACGATGTCCACGCCGGCGACCTCCTGGTCCTTGATCGCCGCCTTGACGGCCAGGTCGTGGATCTCGTCGAGGTCGTGGCGGCTGATCCGGCGCAGGAGGTAGTCGTTCTTGACCCGCTCGAGCCAGCCGGGCATGGAGTAGCTGCCGACGACGGCCGTGGGGAGCAGGGGCTCGATCATCCGCGCTGTGGTCATGTCAGTTGCCACCCGCTCTTTCTAGCAGGCTGCTGAAAAAGGCCCATCTGCTTCGTTGGCGCCCTCGGCCGCACGCTCAACGTACAGCGAGTACGCCTCGCGTGCGGCCGTCGGGCGCCGCCTCGCATCTGGACCTTTTTGAGCAGCCCGCAGGGTTTTTCAGCAGCCTGCTAGTCCCGCTGAGTGGTGTAGAGGATGGAGGTGCGCGACCCGGGCCGGTAGCGGAACGGCGCGAAGTGCACGTCGTAGCCGGCGCGGGCGCCCACCGCCCGCAGGAGCGCGCCGTTGACCCAGCTCACCACCGAGCCGTCGAGCTTGCCGGGTCCGCGGAAGCCCTGGCGGTACTGGCCCATGGAGGTGACGAAGATGTCCTGCGCCTGGAGGTACCCCCGCGGGTGCAGCAGGGGGATCGTGTTGACGAAGCTCTCGGCGGCTCCGCGCGAGAGGTGGAAGCGCACGTCGTCCGGCGCCTCGTGGAGCAGGTCCTCCAGGTGGCTCGCGGCGAGCCCCGGGGGCAGCGGCACCTGCGCCAGGTCCTCGAGCCCTCGGAGGCGCTCCTCCAGGCGCAGGGCTTCCCAGACCTCCCGCCAGAACAGGACGCCCTGGGCGCGGTCGGCGAAGACGTCGGCGCCGGCCTCGAGGAGCTTCGCGACCGCGCGGGGCAGATCCTCGGGGCGCAGGCCGGGGGCGCCGGCGATCCGCGCCGCATCGGCCTGGCGCAGGTAGGCGCGCGCCTCCACCAGGTAGAGGCGGCCGTCGCGGCGGACCAGCTCGTCATGGGGCAGGTTATCGTAGACGTTGGTCAGGTGGATGTAGAGCACCTTGTAGCGGAGGAACGAGAGCGTCTTGAGCGGGTTGAGCGCGTCCATGGGGATGACGCTCACCGCGTCGCGGTGGCCCGCCACGGCCAGCATCGCGCGGTCCAGCGTCGGCATCGAGTAGTCGCCCAGGAGGAAGCGCAGGCGCGGATAGTAGCCCGTGCTGCGCTCGTCGTCCAGGGCCCTGAACCGGTCGAGCCAGAGCGCCGCCCGCGCGCCGGAGCCCACGCCGATCTCCAGCGCGAAGATCTCGGCCGGCAGCTGCCCGCGCTTGTCGATCTCGCGCAGCAGGGTCCAGAAGTCGGCCACCGAGTCCGCCACCGCCTGGGCGTGATTGGCGTCCGACTGGCCGCTGGGCAGCGCCTGCTCGAAGCCGCGCCCCGTCGCCGCCTCCCAGTCCCTCACCCGCTGCCAGAAGAGCCGGTTGAACTGCCAGATCACGCTCTCGCGCACGGGGACGAAGTCGTCCAGGTAGACGCGCCCGTCGCCCCCGGCGGCGTCGGGGTCCATGGAGGCGACGGCGCCGAGCAAGTCGTCGCGGAAGCGCGAGGCTTCCGCCTGGCGGAGGTCCACGGCGATCTCGGCCAGCGTCATCGGCGCCCCCTGGGCGTCCGTGGCCCGTCGCGCGATCACCGGCTCGCGGAAGTTGGCGCGGTACTGGATCCAGTCGAAGTGGACCCTGAGAGCGGGGAGGAGCCGCGAGTCGATGCGCCCCTCTTCGACGAGGGCGAGCAAGGCGCCGAGGAGCGCGCTGGCCCGCGCGGCCAGATCCTTCTGCGCGGCGAGATGCCCGCCCTGCGAGGGCAAGTGATTGATGTGCAGGATCACTGGAGGAGCCGCCTGGCGATGATCTCGCGCATGACTTCCGAGGTGCCCGAGGCGATGGTCCAGAGCCGCACGTCGCGGAAGAAGCCCTCCACGGGGAACTCGCGCATGTAGCCATAGCCCCCGTGGAGCTGCACGGCCTGGTAGGCGACGCGGTTGGCCACCTCGGTGGCGAAGAGCTTGGCCATGGAGACCTCGGTGACGCACTCCTCGCCCGCCGCGTAGAGTGTGGCGGCGTGGTAGACGAGCGCCTGCGCGGCGCCCGAGAGCGCCAGCACCGCGGCCATGGTCCGCTCGCGCTGGAGCCCGGCGGCGAGCTGCTGGAAGCCGCGCCCCTCGACGCCGAGCAGGTTGTCGGCGGGAACGGGGCAGTCCTGGAAGGCGAGCTCGGCCGTGTCCGAGGCGCGCATGCCCATCTTGTCGAGCTTGCGGCTCATGGTGAAGCCCGGCAGTCCGCGCTCCACGAGGAACATGGAGATGCCCTCGTGCCGCCGCCCGGGGGTACCCTCTCCCGTGCGGGCCGCTACGAAGTAGAGGTTGCCGTAGACCCCGTTGGTGATGAAGATCTTGCTGCCGCTGAGGAGATAGTGGTCGCCGCGGCGCACCGCGCGCGTCGCCAGCGCCGCCATGTCGGAGCCCGTGCCCGGCTCGGTGATCCCCAGAGCGCAGACGGTCTCCCCGGCGATGATCTGCGGCAGGTACTTCCGCTTCTGCGCCTCGGTGCCGAAGCGCGTGAGCCACGGCGAGGACATGTCCGTGTGCACGAGCACGCTGAAGGCGACGCCGCCCGAGCGGCAGCGCGCCATCTCCTCGCCCAGCACCACGCTCGACAGGAAGTCGCCGCCGCCCCCGCCGAACTCCACCGGGAAGTCGAGGCCGAGGAGCCCGAGCTGCCCCATGCGCCGCCAGAACTCCCGCGGGATGCGGCCCGCGTCCTCCCAGGCCCGGGCGTGCGGCGCGACCTCCTTCTCCACGAAGCCGCGGATTGTCTTCCGGAGCATCTCGTGCTCCGGTGTGAAGAGATCCCGCTTCACGTGGACGCCTGCGATCCGGCGATCATGTACTCGATCCCGAGGGCTTCGAGGGCCTCGGCCACGTACCGAAGCAGATCACCCTGGGTCACGGAGGAGCCTCCGCGCCACTTCCTGACGGACCCGGTCGGGGCTCCACTCGGGGTGCGTGCCGGCGAGGAACGCGGT
>Ga0156334_1034_pt1 | contig 10926 bp, 11 predicted proteins | sample RifCSPlowO2_12_FD_107982 | JGI IMG/M metagenome (GOLD analysis project Ga0156334, IMG submission 107982) | Candidatus Rokubacteria bacterium RIFCSPLOWO2_12_FULL_71_19
CGCAAGATCCTCGGGGAGCGCAGCCCCCGCTGCGCTCGCTCCTTGATCAGCTCGTGGTAGGGGGCGAGCTTCGCGGTCGAAGGATCCGGTGGGCTGGGCGAGCGGGAGCGGCCGAGCGCTCGGCGGATGGTCTTGACGTCGCGGGTCAGGCGCCGGGCGATGGCGCGGATCGGGATGTGCTCGCGGAGCAGTCGCTGGAGCTCGCTCTGTTCCTCTGGGGTCAGCATGGGCGGTGCGCTCCTTCTGGACGGGGTGGGCCAACTGGATGACGTGGGCGGCCAGACGCCGCTGGCAGGCGTCAAGGACCCGGCGGTCGGGGTCGGGGAATCCGGCGAGGTCCAGGTGCGTGAGCGCGTCCAGCGCGTGTTCGGTCTCGGCAAAGCGCGCCTGGATCTCGCGCGCCGTGGGGCCGAGGGGGGAGACGGACGGCTCGCCGGGCGCGGGCGTGGCCGTGCGGGGATCGCGCAGCAGCGCCTCGCGCGTCGCGGTGTCCAGGGCGGCGCGCCAGGTGGCGAGGAACGCGTCGGCCTCTCGGGCGCGAAGCCCGTGGCGCACGATGCTCTCGGCCAGACGCGTCTGCTCGCCAGGTGGGAAGCTGGCCAGCGTGCTCGCGGTGGTGGCCGAGAGCCGCCCCTCGTCGAGATGGCGACCGAGTTCGGGGGTGAGCCGACGGCCGAGCGTCAAGCGCCGGTCCACCCAGCCTCGCCCGCGGCCAAGCAGCTTGGCGATCTGAGTGGGCGAGAGATGATCGTCGGCGGTGAGGGAGCGGACCACGCGCGCCTCGTCCATCGGGCTCACGGTGCGTCGGGGCGTGTTGGCCTCGAGCAGTCTGGCCTTGCCCACGACCCCGGCGCCGGCGTCTTCCACGACCACGGGGACGTGGGTGTGCCCCTCGCGGCGCCAGCGGGCCAGGCGCTTGAAGCCATCGAGGACCTCGTAGGTGCCCTCCCCGGCCGGCGCCACCCGCAGGGGCAGAGGAGCCAGCGAGGTCCCGGCATCCGTGCGCGGGCCCCGGAGGGGCGCGAGCGTGGTGGCCAGCCGAGCGACGGGGAGGTCGAGGACCAGGCTCACGGCTGTGGCTCATCGGTGAGAGGCAGGATCTGGTAGAGCGGGTAACGGTAGGCGACGAGGCCCTTGGCCACGAGGCGGAAGCGGGCCTGGATGACGTCGCCCTCGCCCAGATGGAGCTTTCTGGCGATCATGGCGTCGGACCAGAAGCTGAGTCCGCTCTTGTCAGCGGCTAAGTGCAGGAAGCAGAGCAGCGCGATCTCCTCGAGACTCAGCTCCCGGAGGCGATCGCGCAGGCGGTGGTCGATCCAGGCGAAGTGGCGAGGGAGCGTGCGCACACGCGTGGGGTCCACGGGATCGGCGAGCTGCAATGGTGGTCGCATCGGCGTTCCTCCTCGGCGGCGAAGAATTTGGGCCCCCGTTGACAGGGACGCGGCCGAGTGGAACACTTAGCAATTCGCGACCTTCCAAGCTCCCGAGAGGCAGGCCGATGGACCTCGCCGTCGTCATGCGCCAGGACGTCCTGGCCGACAAGCTCGAGGACGGGCGAGCGCGGGGGCGTGCCGTGGCCACCTGGAACACGCGCCGGGTCCCCACGCGCTTGACCCCGGGGTGGACGAACCGGCTCTTCGTGGCCTCGCAGGGACGCTGGCGCGGGTACTTCCCGCTCTCCGGGGACGCCGTCTGGAATCCCAAGGACGAGGCGGTGCCCTACGCCCTCATCTTCGATCCGCGCCGATGGACGCCGATCGCGGCCGCGCCCTGTCCGTCGTTCCGAGGCTGGAGGTATCTCGAGTCACCACCTGGAGGGGCGCCGGAAGTGACGACGCAGGCTCCCGACGAAACCGTCGAGAACGGAAGGACTACTCCAAGAACTTCTTGAAGAAAGGCGCGATCAAGCGCTGGCTCTACTTCCCCCACCGGCTACTTCAATTTCGCCCCCACCGGCCGTGACAGGGGTGTTACGTCAAGTCGCCAAGTTGCCCCGATGGGGCCCGATGAGGCCCGGCCCCCGAACGTCCCTAATGTTGGCTACGCTCCACAAAACCCTGGCGATGACGATGGTCTACGCTCGGATTGCCGACAGGACCGTCGCCGACGAGTACTTCAAGGTCACCGAGAAGGTCGAGGCCCTGTACCAGCAACCTCGCCAGCTCCCCGCCGCCGACGAGGGCACCGAGATGCGCCGTCTCCGCGCCGAGATGCACTGCCGCCTGCTCGGCAACGGCTACTGCGCCCGCCCCGTCGACATGGACTGCCACTTCGAGTCCATCTGCGAGTCCTGCACCGTCTTCGTGACGACCAACGAGTTCCGCCCCACGCTCCAGAAGCAACGCGACGACGCCAAGCGCAAGGGGCAAGTCGGCCGCCAGAAGATCTTTGACGGCCTCCTCACGCGCCTGGATCCGCAAGCGGCGGCGAACGAGTGACCGAACAGGGCACTTGCCGGGATCACCCACATATGTACAATCCCCGTCGGCGCCATTCGGCCCTCGGCTACCTGTCGCCCATGGCCTTCGAGACGCAGAGCCGGGTGTCGGGATGAGCCCGAAAGCCGTTCACCCTCCACGGAACCGGGGCGACTCCAGCCCTCCAAGGGCTGGGTCCGCAGGCGGCGCTGCGGCCGGCGCGGGGTATTGCACGGGTCTACTCTCGGGAACCAAGGCTTCGCCGCGATCCCTGAACCCGCTCCAGACGGGAGGCCACACATGCGAGGTCATCGCGCGGGAGCGTCCACAGCCGCCGCACTGGTGGCCCTCGTCGCCTTCGTCCCGTGTCCACCGCTGGAGGTCACGGCCGGCTCTCTGCGGGGACGTGTCGGGTGATGGTGTTCACGCTGACGGACGGCGCGACACACCCCGCCCACTTCAAGTTCAAGTAGACCCACCCAAGTGAGGCGCTCTATGCGTGCTTGCGGTGCGCTGGTCTTCCTCTCCCTTGGGCTGGTGGCCTGCCAGACGACGATGCCGATGGAGGAGGCGAAGAGGGTCACGGTAGTGTTTGGAGGCGCCAAGTTCGTCCCGCCGCCGCGCACCATCGAGGACATAACGGCCGTGCTCGATCAGTACGAGCCGAAACGCCGCCAGGCAAGCAAGGACCGCGCTCTCGTTGAGCAGGGTCCACCGACGACCCGAGACCGACATGAGCTGGCGGTGTTCTTTCAGCTCCGGGGTGGAGCAGCTCGAAGACTCGGTATGGTGTCCCAGCACCTCTCGGATCTCAGAACCGCAGCAGCTTATGCAGAGGGTGACACGGCGGGACGATACAAGAACCGTGGTGACGAGATCATGATCCTTGCCTATCTGGCGCGGGCAGAAGGGAGCAGTGGGAATCTGCTCAATGCTGTCCAAGTCAGTGAGCGTATCCTTGCACGGATACCGGCGAATCGACCGGGAAGCATCATCGGAGCGTACTCAAAACTCGCCCTGGCACAGCTTGCTCTGGGAGACATTCCCGCGGCGAGGCAGACGCTGGCGGACGCGCAGCGCGTGCGGATGGCGGCGACCAACCCTCTCTTCCAGCATAAGTGGACCGCAGACGTCGAGAGCATCCAGGCCGAGGTGTCTTTCGCAGAGGGCAAGCTGGCCGACGCCGAGAAGGCGATTCGCAGAGCGCTGACCAGCTGGGATCTGGATCAGCCCTTCAACAAGGCAAGAGAGCAGAACGTCAACGTCATTGCTGCGTCTGCTGCGAGCCAATTGCAGGTCCGGGACAGCTACGCACGCACGCACGCCCTCATCCTGATGAGGCAAGGGCGGTTGGCCGAGGCGGAGGCGGCGGCCCGGGATGCGCTTCGGAAGACGCTAGCGCGTGAGGGCCGCTACGTAGTCAACACCGCACTTGCGGTCTCCTCGCTTAGCCAAGTGATCTTTGAACAGGGCCGATATCGGGAAGCAGAGCTTCTTGCGGTCGCCGCCGTGGACATCTACGAGCGCGCGGGGGTAGTGCCGGAGTCTGTGACGCTGGCTGATGCGCGAAAGGCGGTGGGGACCGCACTCGTTGCGCAGGAGAAGTGGCGGGAGGCGATTGCCGAGTTCGAGAAGAGACAGGCAGGGATCGCCCGGGGTCCATTGCTTGTGCGGAAGTATGGCGCTGCCGACATCGACTGGGGGCTGGCGCTCGTGAAGGTGGGTGAGGCGCCAAGGGCGCTGCCGATGATGGAGGCCAGCCTTCAGCGGACGTTAAGGCGGCTCGGCGGCGATGCCGCAGAGACGGCGCTGGACCGTGGGTACCTTGCGCTGGCCCTGGCTGGAGTCGGCAAGGTCGAGCAGGCTCTGGAGGAATTCAGCAAGGCGATACCTGTGCTGCTCGACTCATCACGGGCCGAGTGGGCGGGGGGCAGAAGCACGACGGCGCGGATGCTCCGCTTAAGGCACATTCTCGACGCATATATCGGACTGCTCGCGGACAGCCACCTCCAGCGGCGGAGTATTCGAGGTCTCGACGCTATCTCCGAGTCGTTCCGCCTTGCGGAGGTCGCCCGCGGCTCCCGGGTACAGCAGGCGGTGACTGCGAGCGCTGTACGGGCACGGGTCAGTGATCCCGCCCTGGCGGAGCTCGCCCGCCGCGAGCAGGACATGCAGCTGCGACTCGGCATGGTGTCCGACTCGCTGTCCGAGATACTAGCTGCCCCCTCCGATCAACAGGTACAACGAGTCATAGCCGACCTCCGTCGCGAGATCGCTGAGCTCCGTGCCGAACGGATGAAGATCAAGTCCGCGATCCAGGAGAGGTTTCCAGACTACGCACATCTGGTCGATCCGAGGCCGGCTAGTATCGCGCAGGCCACGGCCGCCCTGGGTGCGGAAGAGGCGCTGATTTCGACCTACGTCGGCCGCGAACGAACGTACGTCTGGGCAGTGCCGAAGCAGGGGGCTGTTGCGTTTGCCGTTATCCCGCTTGGCGAGGCTATGCTCGCCACGATGGTGGGGGAGTTGCGCAAGGCGCTCGACGTGGGAACAGTGACGGTGCCGGGGCTGCCCGTGTTCGACGTGGCCGTGGCGCACCGACTCTATGCCGCACTGCTGGAGCCGGTACGCTCCGGGTGGCACCGCGCCACGAGCCTCGTGATCGTGCCACACCGAATGCTGGGTCAGTTACCTTTCAGCATCTTGGTCACGGCGCCGACGCGCCTCGGCTCCGACGGAGATGATCTCTTCAGCGCGTACCGAGCTGTTCCCTGGCTGGCCCGGACGGTGGCAACCAGCCAAGTGCCTTCGGTGAGCAGCTTCGCGACGCTCCGTTCCACCCCTCCGGGGCCGTCCAGCCGGCGAGCGTTTATCGGCTTCGGTGACCCGTTTTTCAGCACGGCGCAGGCGCTTGCGGCGACGCGCGATTCGAGTGTGGGTCGCTCGGCGGCTCACATTGCCGTACGCTCGCTCGCGATCCCGAGGATCCCCGGCCTAGTGCCGGGACTGCCCGGCCCAGAAGCCACGCGGGCCACTGTGCCGTCAACGCCCGATGTCGCGAACTCCTCAACTCTCGCGCAATTACCGCGACTACCGGATACCGGCGATGAGATCAGAGAGATCGCTCGGGTACTTGGAGCAGACGCCCGGCTGGATGTGTTCCTCGGTCCGCACGCCAACGAAAACAACGTCAAGACAGTCAACCTCGCTGACCGGAGAGTAATCGCCTTTGCGACGCATGGCCTTACGCCCGGTGACCTCGATGGCCTAGAGCAGCCCGCGTTGGCGCTGAGCGCGCCGGAGGTGGCGGGGACCGATGGGGACGGCCTTCTGACGATGGACGAAATTCTCGGGCTCAAGCTTGACGCTGATTGGGTTGTGCTCTCAGCATGCAATACCGCTTCGACGGAGGGCGCAGGCAGCGAAGCGTTTTCCGGCCTTGGTCGCGCGTTCTTCTACGCTGGTGCACGGGCAATGCTCCTGAGCAATTGGCCTGTGGAGACAGTGTCGGCGAAGCGCTTGACGAGCGACCTGTTCAAGCGTCAGGCGGAGAATCGTACGCTGACCCGAGCCGAAGCGCTCAGGGCCACGATGCTCGGACTGATGGATGGCCCCGGGGTTCAGGACGACGTCCGGCGAATCCGTTTTTCTTACGCGCATCCGATCTTCTGGGCGCCGTTTTCGTTGATCGGCGACGGGGGGCGTTAACACGTTGCGGAGAAGGACAGGGGATGTCCCGGCCCCTGTTGAATTTGAGAAGAGAGTAGCGGCGGCCCCCTGGTAGGCCCGAGAATCGGGTTCGCCAGAACACACGGTCCACAGGACAGGGACCAAAGGAGCCGCCATGACGAAGAGAACAGGGAATCGGCAGGGAACGCAAGGGGAACCGAACGGGGGCTGGCATCGGCTCCTGGGCCGGCCGGCCGGTGTCCGAGTCGGGGTGTTACGTCAAGTCGCCAAGTTGCCCCGATGGGGCCCGATGAGGCCCGGCCCCCGAACGTCCCTAATGTTGGCTACGCTCTGTTGGCTACGCTCCGAAGCGGCGGACGCTGGCGTACTGGGCGGGAAAGCCGTGATCGTCGACGAGGTCGCGCCAGATCGCCATGGCGTCGCGGCCCCGGGCCAGGGCGAGCTCGATGAGCTCGCGGTAGGGCGCGCAGGCGCTCGCGGTGGGCGCGCGCCCGGCGGGCGGCGGCCACGCCAGCGGGCCGGCCACCCCCGGCGGCAGCGCCCCGGAGTCGGTGGACACCTCACTGGCCGGATTTGGGGTGAGCTGCCGGCGCCGGGGACCCCGGATGGCGATCCCCGCCGCCGTGAGGTAGGCGCTGGCCGTCTCCCGGCGCACCCCCGTGGCCTCCTGGATGCGCCGCAGCGTCCAGCGCAACCGTCCCAGTGCCAGAACTTGCTGTTTCTTCTCGTCGCCCAAGATGTTGGTCATGCTGGCGGAGGGACCACATCCCCGCCGCCGCGTCAACGTCTTGGGGCCCTACCTCACTGGCCGGTTTTCAGGTGTCCACAACTGGCCGGTTTTGGGTGTCGACCGAGGGAAAGGGCTCGGCGCCGATGGCCTCGACAGGTCCCGTGTCTCGGTCACAGGTAGCGCCTGGCGAAGGCGCTGGGTGTCAAGACCTCGACCCCCTCGAACCCGGACGCCCGGAGCAGGGCGCGGTCCCCGGACACGATGCAGCCCGCGCGCCCGGCCAGCGCGCAACCCAGGAACTTGAGGTCGTCGGGATCCTCACAGGCCGATCGGGGAACGGGAACGGGTTCAACGAGATGGCACGCGCGGATGAGGAGATCCAGCACCGGCTGCGCGTCTACGGAAGGGAAGCGTTGCTCCAGTCTGGCGACCACGCGGCGGTACTCCGTCAGGATATCCACGCTCCCGAGCATCTCGACCCGTCCGTCCCCCCAGGCCGCTAGAATCCTGGCCGGGAGGCCGCCGAAGAAGATCGCAGAGATGAGGACGTTGGTGTCGAGAACGACCCTCATCCGCGCCGGCGCACGTCTTGAACCGCCTTCCGGACGTCAGCGGGCCTCACTCCGGCCAGCCGCGCCTGCCGCCGGACCTTCGACGCGAGCGCGAGAGCCTCTCTCGGAGAGGGCGCATCGATGCGCTTGAGAATCACCACGTCTCTGTCTCTCAAGACGAGGAAGCGCACCCCGGCCTGAAGGCCGAGGGCCTTGCGGATCTCCTCGGGGATCACGACCTGTCCCCTGGAGGAGAGGCGGGTGGTGGCCAGACCAGTCATCGGGATGTCTCCTTGAGTTCTTCCTGGTAAGACACTACCCGCCTTCCCGGGCGGCGACAAGCCCGGGCACCGGCGGCGGGAGCCCGGTCGCGGCCAGGACGATCACCGCTCCCACCCCGCTGTCGGTCACCACCATGGCGGATGGCCTCAGGGCGCTGCGCGGCCGCCTTCGAGATCGGCGACGGCGCCCTGGCACGTACGGTATCGGAGGCCTTGCGGGAGAACGCCGCTCGTGGTATAGGCTCCGGGCTCCATGACGGAGGGCCCGCTCGCGCCCGACCGCTGGCCACGATTATGGGGCGGCTCGCCGGTCTCGGCTCCGGGCTTGTCCGGTCGGTGGCTTGAGGGGATCGGCGAGTGGGCAGGCCGGCTTGCGCGCGCAGGGAGGCTAGTCACGGGCCGATCTCGGCGTTCAACACCCCCAAGTGCTGCAGCTCGGGCAGCCCGCGGCCAAGCCACTCGGAGAAACCGGCTGGCACCGGGATGACGGTGGCGCCGGGCAGCGTCGACTGCACGTTCGCGCAGACGGTGTCGAGCGCACCCTCGTCAGGGTCAAGGACGACCCAGGAGGACCCCTCCACCGGCAGCGGAGCCGTGCCCAGCGCCGCCAGCAACGAGTTGTCGGTCGCGCACTCGAAGGACATGCCGAGAACCACGAAAGCATCTGACCAGATCATGTTGTGGAAGGCGACGTTGGACTCAAGCCGCGCCACGCGCGTGCGAACGGGGTCCGACTCGAGGAGGAAACAGCTTCGACGGGGATTGCCGGGTGGGTCCTCGACGGTGCCGTTGAGGTGGTACACGAAGGTGGACTCAAGCCACGGTGGGCAGTGAGTGGGACACGCCTTGTTCACCTCACGCTCGAGGAGGGTATCCCAGTTCGTCACGAAACGATGGCGCCAGCCCGCCCGGGTTCTTCGGCCCAGCAGCCCCAGCATCCGGCGATAGGGGCTTGTGTCAATCGCCGGGCGGTCCATTTCCAGGACCAGTGTCTTTCGGGTGCGGGCGATACGTGCTTCACGCGGGAGTGACGCCCACTCCCCCGGCACCGTCCAGGGCAGCCCACAGGCGATCGAGGCCCCACGCCCGAACAGCCAGATCACCGTCCCAGTGTCAGGACACGCAGCGGACACGAGGCAGGCCGGGGATAGCGCCGGCGTCCGCTCCCGCGCGAGGCCAATCGGCGGGATCGCGCGCCCGCAAGGAGACATGCTGATGTCCTCGTCCACATCGGGCCAATGCACCCCGTGCCCGTCAGCGATGATCTCGTAGTGTGCCCGCTGGGCGGGCGTGGCATCCGCCAGCCTCCACGACCAGGTCAGCGGGACGCTGATGATCCGCCCGTCTGCGAGGTGGGCCGTGATCATCTCTTCCGACACGTCGACCGTCTTGATCCGGGCATCGGTGCTAACCGCAGTGCTCATCCCACGCCTCCAGGATCCGGGGTAGATGCTCTTGAATATACGCCCGAATCGCGTTGAGCTCCCGTGCCGCGAGACCCTGGTTCCGCGCCAGGGAGACCGGCTCGAGCCAGAACTTGCACGCCATCCGCATCGGGGTGCGCCCGGGGCTCCTCGCGGAGCCGGTGGAGGAGCCGGTTCGGCACCCACGGTGCCGGCATTCTGCTGTCCGGCCGCGAGGCTCCGCAACGGACGCCCTGCCGCGAGGTCGGGCCAGCCCGGCGCGGTGTCAGGGCTGCATGAAGGGGTCTCGTCGCGACCGGAGGCGTCGCGGCGGATACGGACGCACGACGAGGCCTGCCCCGTGTGATGCCGCCGCTTCTGCGCGGGAATCATACTGCCCGGCCACGGGCCTCCGCCACGCGAGGCCACCCTGACGCGGTCGAGGTGTCTGCCGCGGCAGGGGGACGGGGCGGGCGAGATGGGGCAGACTCCGCCGCGGGCCTCAGGATCGTCGTCGGTCCTGCGGGGAGGGGAAAGTGCGCGTCGTGAAGGATCGGGACACGATTGAGGACAGGCCGTGAGCCTACGCGAGCCATTCCGCGAGCCGCCGATCTACCGCTCCTTCGCCCTCCTTGCTTTCGCGGCCACGCTGCTGGGCGGGACGCCCATCGGGCTCTGGATGCTCGCCTGGCTCTACCTCGGCGCCCCTGCCGTTTCCGTCGAGTGGATCCTGCTCCACGCCAATCTCCAGATCCTCGGCTTCTTCGCCACGCTGATCCCCGGGGTGGCCCAGCACCTGATCGCCCGCTTCACCGGTCGCCCGGTGAGACGCGATCCCATGTCCCGCTGGGTGCTGGGGCTCTCGGCCGCGGCCCTCGGCCTCCGTGTGGCGGGGATGCTTGGCGGATGGCCCGGCCCGGTGCTCGGCGCAGCGCTCGGGCAGTCGGCGGCATTCGTGGTCTTCGCTGGCTGGGTCTGGCGCTCGCTGGACCCCCCGCCACTTGTCCTAATGAGCAGTGGCCTCCAGCCTCGCGAGGTTCTATCAGCCTTGTATTCGCGCTCGTCCAGGGCGAGGGCGGGAGCGCTCGCCGGCGCAGGAGGGGATTCGTGGGGTGGGGGCGCCATCTACGCGGCGGCCCTGCGACAGGAGCCAAGCAACATTTCGCGCTCACCCACCCATCGAACCGACGCGAGATCCGGATGCTCACCGTCATACGGTCCAGGCCCTCACGCGGGAAGCGCGGCGACCGGGCCCGGATGCTGCGGCGCGGGGCGGGGCTCGTACACGGTCCCATCCCGGAGGAGCGCATAGAGGATGCCGGCCAAGCGGCGGGCAAGCGCGACGACGGCGATCTGTTTGCCGCGGCGGGCGGCGATGCGGAGCGCCCAGCTCCGGAGGGCGTCGGTCGTGGGCGGGCGGCGCCGGAGGATGGAGACCGCGGCGTGAACCAGGAGCCACCGGACGCGGGCGTGGCCGGCCTTGGTGATGTGGCCCCGGCGCTGGGTCTCGCCCGAGCTGCGCTCGCGGGGCACGAGGCCGAGGGAGGCCTCGACCTGGTGGGCGTGGTGGAAGCGTTGGGCATCATCGAGGGTGGCGACGAAGGCGGTGGCGGTGACCGGGCCGATGCTGGGGACGGTACGCAGCCGCTGGACGCGGGCATCCTGGGCGGCGAGCTGCGCGATGGCCTGGTCGGAGTACGCGAGCTGGGTGTTGAGGTGGCGCATGAGCGCCAGCACCGGGGCGATCGTGGAGAGCAGCTGGCCCGGCAACGGCAGGGCGGCGACCCGCTGCACAAAGGCCTCGGCGCTGCCGGAGGGCACGCGGGAGCCCTGCTGGCGGAGGAGGGCACGGAT
>Ga0156334_1046_pt1 | contig 10920 bp, 10 predicted proteins | sample RifCSPlowO2_12_FD_107982 | JGI IMG/M metagenome (GOLD analysis project Ga0156334, IMG submission 107982) | Candidatus Rokubacteria bacterium RIFCSPLOWO2_12_FULL_71_19
ACCCGTGCCGTAGCGGCTCTCGAAGCCGGCGACCGCCCCTCTCGGTTGCACCCCCTCCGCGGATCGGCCGTGACGAGGGTGCGAGGTCCAGGCAGCGCCCCCGCCTGCCGGCCCCGGCGTAACGGGAATCCGCAAGAGTCATGAGCGGCGGGAGCGGCGCCAGGCCTCCAGCGCCGCCGCATACTCCGCGCCCAGGAGCAGGACAATGCCCGTGTAATAGGCGAACATCGCCAGCGCCACGAGCGCCCCCAGCGGGCCGTAGATCTGATCGTAGACGCCCACGGCGAGGATGTACCAGCGGAACAGCTGCTTGGCGATCTCCCAGAGGGCGGCCGCCAGGAGCGCGCCGGCCAGCGCCGCCCCCGCCAGCACCTGGCGGGCCGGGAAGTAGCGGTAGGCGACGAAGAAGAGCCCGGCGTTGAGCCCGAGCGACAGCGCGACGGCCATCGACCGGATCCACTGGCGCGGCATGAGGGCGGGTGCCAGCACGAAGGTCCTGAGCCAGAAGAACAGGTCCATGATGCCGATGCTCGCCAGGAAGAGGGCGCCCATCACGAACAGCATGAGGACGTCGGAGAGCATGCCGCGGAGGAAGCCGCGCCCCCGCTTGACGCCGAAGATCTCGTTCATGACCAGCCGCAGAGAGCCGAAGAGCTGCGTGGAGAAGAGCAGCAGGATGGCGGTGCCGAGGAGACCCGAGAGGTTGCGCGTGGCGATGATGCGGGCCAGGGCGTCGCTGAGCTCCTTCCGGTACACGGGCATGATCTGGGAGAGCTGGCTCAGCACCGCCTGGGTCGCGGCCTCGTTGGTGAGGACAAAGCCGAGCGCGGAGACCACGAGGAAGAGCATGGGGATGAGGCAGATGAGCAGATAGAAGGACAGCCCGGCGGCCATGAACAGGCCGCGGTGGGCGGCGAAGCCCCGGAGCGCCTTCCAAAGGGCTACGATCACGGCGGGAAGACCGGACCGCGGGGCGCCCTCAGACTACACCACGCTCCTGATGAGGCCCCCATCCACCTGGATGACGGCTCCGGTGACATAGGAGGCGCGCTCGGAGGCGAGGAAGACCACCACGCTGGCGAACTCCTCGGGCGTGCCGACGCGCCCCATGGGGATGTCAGCGCCGGCCAGCGCCATCTGCGCCTCGAGGCTCCGGCTCGCCGTCTTGGCCCGCTCCGCCTGGTGCTGGATGAAGCGATCCGTCAGGATCCGCCCCGGCAGGACCAGGTTCACCGTGATGTTGTCCTTGGCGAGGTCTCCCGCCAGGGTCTTGAACAGCCCCGCCACGCCGGGCCGGATCCCGTTGGAGAGGACCAGCCCGTCCACCGGCTGCTTCACGGAGGAGGACTGGATGGCGAGGATGCGCCCCCACCGCCGCTGGCGCATGTGGGGCAGCGCCGCGCGGATGAGCCGCACCGTGGACAGGTGCACCTGCTCGAAGGCCTCCTTCCACTGCTCGTCCGTCATCTGGTCGAAGCCGCCGGGCGGTGGCCCGCCGACATTGGCGACCAGCACGTCCACCCCGCCGAGGGCCTCGCCGGTGCGCGCCATGGCGCGCGCCACGTCCTCGGCCCGACTGAGGTCGGCCGGGACGGCCAGCACCTCGGCGCCCGTCTGCCTCCGCACCGCCTCGGCGGCCTCGTTGAGCGGGCCCTCGCTGCGGGCGCACATGGCCACGCGCGCGCCCTCGGCCGCCAGTCCGAGCGCGCAGGCCCGGCCCATGCCCTTGCTCGCCGCCGCCACGAAAGCCACCTTGCCCGCGAGTCCGAGATCCATGCCGTTCCTTTCAGTTGGGGATTGGGTCCTTGGCGCCCGGGACGCGCGCGGCGTCACTCATGCGAGACGGGACACTAGCACGGAGAGCGCGGAGGCCGCAACGCTCACGGCCCGAGGTGCCTGCGGAGGAAGGACTCCACCTGGCGGAACGCATCGGCCGCAGCCTCGGCCTGGTACGACACGGTGGCGCCCCACCCCCCGGGCTTGTGGTCGTTCCCCACATGCGGCAGCACCTCGAGCCGTTGCCCCTCCACGTCGAAGTAGTGGTAGGCCCCGGAGTAGATCACGATGGAGGCCTCGGCCCCGCGCGCCCGCATGCTGTCCACCATCTCCTGGCACGCGGGCGGCGGCGTCCAGTCGTCGGCCCCGCCGATCAGCACCAGGAGCGGGCGGACCACGAGCTCCTTCGCCAGCGAGGCGCACCCGCCGGGATAGACACCGACCGCGGCCGCGAAGCCGGGCGCAGGGAGCCTCACCCCGCGCTTCTGCGCCCGCTCGAGGCTCGGCCCGTTGATCACCGCGATGGCGTAGACGCCGCCCTGGGAGAACCCCAGGGCCGCCACGCGGTCCGGCCGGACGAACGGCTGCGACTGCAGCCAGCCGAGCGCGCCCATGGCGTCGTCCAAGCGCGCGGTGACCGGGATGTCGTCTGGGGTCTCGGGGAGGCAGTCGCCCGCCACCTTCCGCGGGCCGAAGCTGTCCACCACGAGGGCGACGTACCCGCGGGCGGCGAGCCAGCCGGCCCAGCGCGCCAGCTGCGGGGAGAGGCCGCCACAGCCGTGCAGCAGCACCACTGCCGGAAAGGGGCCTGGGCCCGGCGGGGCGCTGAGCGTCGCGGTGATCTCCTCCGGGGCCCCGGGCGTCACGCTGTGGAAGGTGACGCCGCCCGCGCAGCCGCCGAGGAGCCCGGCCAGCGCCAGCGCAGCAAGCACACGGGTGTTCATCCGTCACGCCTGAACGTGGAAGCATTCGCGTTGCGGTCGGGCCTCTTCGCGCAAGCGCTCATCGGGCACGCCTGAACGTGGAAGCATTCGCGTTGCGGTTGGGCCTCTTCGCGCAAGCGCTCATCGGGCACGCCTGAACGTGGAAGCATTCGCGTTGCGGTTGGGCCTCTTCGCACAAGCGCTCATCGGGCGAGAGCATACCGGAGCGGGGCCGTTCTTTCCAGGGCCGTCGGTTGCGGTAGAATCGGCCGAGGAGGGCTCCCGCCATGCCCGTGCGCATCATGGAGTACACCGATTATGTGGAGGGCGGGCAGCGGCTCACCGGGCTCGCCGACCTCGCCACGTACAGGAAGGCGATCGAGTCCGCGTAGTTGACTGCCGTCCCCCGCCTGCTCCACGACAGCCCGGTGCTCTTCGGCCGCGACCCCACCGAGGGGCTCCTGGCCTTCGAGCCGCTGGAGGGCTCCGTGCGGGCCTGGGCCCGGGAGGAGGGCCGCGTCGTCTCCAGCGAGCTCCCCTTCCGGCCCTTCCTGCTGCTCACCGACGGCGCGCTGCTCCGCGGGTTCAAGGGCGACGCGGCACTGGCCCCGCTCGACGGAGCGACCGGTTTTCGCTGGCTCGCCGTGCTGCCCTCGCGGGGGGAGGCCGAGAGGGCCCGCGAGCACTGCCGCAAGGCCACGGGCCGCGCGCCCGGCGCGCCGGAGGCCGCGTACCGCCTCCCCGGGGACGCCACGCACCAGTTCCTCCTCTGGACGGGGAAGACCTCGTTCCGCGGGATGATCTTCGGCGACCTCCGCCGCATGGCGCTGGACCTCGAGGTGCTCACGACCCCCGGCTTCGAGTTCCCCAACGCGCTCCGCGAATCCGACCGGATCATCGCCATCGCGCTGGCCGACTCGTCGGGGTGGAGCCGCGTCCTCTCCGGCGCGACGCAGTCGGAGGCCGAGCTGCTCGCGGAATGCGGGCGCCTGATCCGCGAGCGCGATCCCGACGTGCTCGAGGGGCACAACATCTTCCGCTTCGATCTCGAGTACCTCGAGGCGCGCGCCCGGCGCCACGGTGTCGCGCTGGCCTGGGGCCGCGACGGCTCGGCGCTCTCCGGCCACCCCTCACGCATGCAGGTGGCCGAGCGGAGCATCTCCTATCGCCGCTACCGCGTGGCGGGGCGGCACATCGTGGACACGTGGATCCTGGTCCAGCTCCACGACGTGGCCGCGCGCGACCTCCCCTCCTACGGCCTGAAGGACGTGGCGCGCCACTTCGGCGTGGCCGCCCCCGATCGCACCTACCTGCCGCCGGACGATATCCCGCGCATCTTCCGGGAGGACCCGGCGCGGCTCATGGCCTACGCGCGCGACGACGTGGTGGAGACCCTGGCGCTGTCGGCGATCCTCTCGCCGCCCTACTTCGTCCAGGCCCAGGCGCTGCCGCTCGACTACGAATCGGTGGTCCTCAAGGGCAATGCCACGAAGATCGACGCGCTCCTGTTGCGGGAGTATCTCCACCAGCGGCGAGCCGTGCCGCAGCCCTGCCCCGCCCGGGCCGTGGCCGGCGGCCTCACGGCGCTCTTCCAGCAGGGGGTCGCGCGGGACGTGGTGCACGTGGACGTGACCTCGCTCTACCCCTCGCTCATGCTCGCCGAGGGCCTCGCGCCCGCCTCCGACCGGCTCGGCGTCTTCTCGGCGCTGCTGCGCGACCTGCGCGACTTCCGCGTGGCGGCCAAGCGGCTCGCGCGCGAGGCACCCACCGAGGCCGAGCGGCTCCTGCTCACCGCCCTCCAGCAAACCTTCAAGATCCTCATCAACTCCTTCTACGGCTACCTGGGCGCCTCGTTTGCCCACTGGAACGACTACGACGCCGCCAACCGCGTGACCGCCGAGGGGCGCCGGCTCGTGACGGCCCTGCTGCGCCGCCTCCGCGAGCTGGGGGCGACACCCATCGAGGTGGACACCGACGGCATCTACTTCACCCCACCCGCGACGCCGCCCACGGCGGCCGGGGACGCGGACAGCGTCGACGGGCTCCTGGCCGCGCTCGGAGGGGTCCTGCCTGAGGGGATACAGCTGGAGCTGGCCGGCCGGTACCCGGCCATGCTGAGCTACAAGATGAAGAACTACGTGCTCCTGGACGCTGCCGGCAAGCTCCTCGTCAAGGGATCGAGCCTGCGGTCCCGCGGCCTCGAGCTCTTCCAGCGCCGGTGGATGGAGGAGATGTTCCGGCTGCTCCTCACCGGGCGCCGCGAGGAGATCCCGGCGCTCCTGGGTCGCTGGGAAGAGGACTTCACCCACCGGCGCGTGACGGTGCAGCAGTTCATGAAGACGGAGACGCTGCAGGAGTCCCCGGCGAGCTACCAGGAAAAGGTCGCGGCGGGGAAGCGCAACCCGAGCGCGCCCTACGAGCTGGCTCTCCGGGCCTCGCGGCCGTACCAGGCCGGCGATCAGCTCTCCTACTACGTGACCGGCGCCGGGCCACGGGTCAAGGTCGCCGAGACCGCCAAGCTCGCCGCGTCGTGGGACCCGGACGCCCCCGACGAGAACACGGCCTACTACCTCGCCAAGCTCCGCGAGCTGGCCGAGAAGTTCCGCCCCTTCATCGAGCACGACGGGCTGCGCCCGGTCGAGGAGGCAGAGGCGGCCGCTCCCGCCCAGGAGTCCCTCGACCTCGACGCCTGATCCCCGGGCCCGGCTCGCCCTGCCGCCGCGGGAGAAAAACCCCGGGGCTGGGCCCCGGGGTTCGGTGTCTCGCGTCGGCTGTCAGCGGCTATCGCCGCCAGCCGCCCCCTCCCCCGGCGCCCCCCGGCCGGGGCCCGCGATCCGACCGAGGTCCGCCCGCTCCGCGCTGCGGCTGCGGGCGCGCCTCGTCCACAACGAGGTTGCGATCCCTGAAGAGACGCCCGTTCAGCATCTCGATGGCCTTCGACGCCTCTTCCTTGGAGGACATCTCCACGAAGCCGAACCCCCGGGGCCGCCCGGTGAACTGATCGGTGACGATCCGCACCGACTCCACCGTGCCGGCCTGCTGGAACAGCTCCCGCAGATCTTCCTCCGTGGCCTGAAAGGAGAGGTTGCCGACGAACAGCTTTGCAGGCATCACGACCCTCCTGCCGCGATCAGGACCGAGTCAACAACCTCTCCCCGGCTCGCCTGCGGCGTGTGGGGCACGGCGCCCCGAAAAACCCCTGCGCTGCGGGGAACGCGCAACTCCTGCGCTCCGCGCGCTACGTAACGGTACTGAGGGTCGCCGAAACTGTCAAGCGAATCTTGCTCGGAATGTTCCTTCTTTCACGACGTTACGGCGCGGTGGGACCGATCAGAGGTAGACGCCGCGCGTGATCCCGCCGTCCACGGTGATGGCGATCCCGGTGAGGAAGGAGGCGCGCGCCGAGGCGAGGAAGCACACCAGGTCCGCCACCTCCTCGGGCAGCGCAATCCGCCCCAGCGGGAAGTCCGCCGCGCGCTCCCGCTCGAAGGCCGCGGCGTCCTTGCCCGCGGCCTGGGCCTGCTGGCGGGTGAGCGCATCCCAGCGCTCCGTCTTCACCGGCCCCGGCGAGACGGCCGTGACGAGGATGTTCGACTTGGCGCCGAGGTCGGCGAGCGCCTTGGTGAAGTTGATCAGCGCCGCATTCGCCGTGCCCCCCATCATGTAGGTTGCCGACGGGTTCCGCGCCGCGGCGCCGACGACGTTCACGATGCGGCCGCCCCCCTGCCGCTGCATGTGGGGGAAGACCTCGCGGGCCATCCGGATGTAGCCGAGGAGCTTCAGCCGCCAGCCGTTGAGCCACTCCTCGTCGGGCGTCGCGAGGAAGTCGCCCGCCTTGATGGCGCCCGCGTTGTTCACGAGGATGTCCAGGCGCCCGAACCGGCTCACCGCCTCGGCCGCCGCGCGCGCGACGCCCTCACGCTCCCCGAGATCGGCCGCGACGGTCTCCACGCGCCCGCCCGTCCCGGCCTCGATCTCCCGGGCCGTGCGCGCCAGCGTCTCGGCGTCCCGGGCGCAGATCATCACCCGCGCGCCCTCGCCGGCCAGCGCCCGCGCCACCGCGCGCCCGATGCCCTTGCTGCCTCCCGTGACCAGCGCCGTCCTGTCCCCGAGTCCGAGATCCATGGCTGTTCGATCACCCCCAGGCGTCCGTCGACGCCGCTCGTCTCAGTCTCTCCGCGGGAAGCGGGGCACGGCGGCCCAGTCGAAGCCCCCGGCGTCCCGCGCTCCCAGGGCCACGGCCTCCTCCCAGCAGCGGCGAACGCCCTGGGCGAAGACCTCCAGATCCATCCCCCCGAGGCTTCGGCCCAGGAGCCGCGCGCAGCCGTCGTGGAGGAGGAGCCGGGCGCCATCCAGGTTGCCATTGGCCAGATGCTGGAAGCCCACCGCCACCTGGATCAGCCCCTGCACGATCTCGCGCTCCGCGCCCTCGGCCCGCATCCAGTACGGCTCCAGCTGCTCGTGCATCTCGAAGTAGAGACCGGCGTCGAAGAGGCAGGCGGCGGTGTAGAGCGCCCGGCCCAGCGGCGGGTCCCGCGGCTCCAGCGGCTGCCCGCACACCAGGCGCCAGGCTTGCCGCGCCCGCTCGCAGAAGGCAGGCTGATGGGCGCGGAGCCCGCTCTTGACGGCCAGCCCGTCGCGGGATCGCTCGAAGAGGTCGGCGGGAAACGACTCCGGGACCCGCCCGGCCGCCTCCAGCGCCCTCGGGTCGTCGCACACGGCCGTCACGGCCTCGAGGCCCCGGCGCGCATCCTCGTCGTGGAAGGCCCCCAGGATGAGCTCGGTGAGCCGGTTCCGGAGCGGCAACGGCAGCGTCACGTGGCGCGCGAGAGCGGGGACAGAGCCCGGCCCCGTAGCGAGCGGAGGGGATGGGCGCTCCCGAGCCGGTGATGCGGGAGGCGGCAGATGGGGCAGCGGCCAGGAGCCATCGACGCGAAGTATAGCACGCAGGTCAGAGGCGCTCGACGCGCGTACCCGCCAGCAGATCGTGCAGCGCGCGCTTGTCCTGTCGCAGCGCGGCCAGCAGATGCCCCAGGCCGAGCGCCAGCAGTGACAGCGCCCACCCGAGCGCCCGGCCGACCGCCATCCCCAGCGTGAGCGGACCGCCATCGGCGGCGACGACCCGGACGCCGAGGATCATCTTGCCCATGGTCTGGCCGAAGAGCCAGTGAAAGAGCACCGAGTAGACCAGCGGGAAGAGCCACTGGAAGGCGCCCCCCGCCGCCTGGAACACCCGCGAGCCACGGAGCGCCGCGCCCCAGAGCAACCCGGCCAGCGCGCCCAGCGCCACCTGCACGCCCACGGTGAAGGCCCAGTCGATGGCGACGGCCGCAGCGCGAAGCCAGAAACCGGCCAGCCGTGCTCCCACGCCCGGCGCCACCGAGGGCTCCGCGGTCTCGACCTCGGGGACACCCCAGCCCGGGGAGGACTCCAGCATCGCGCGCGCATCGTAGCACAGGTATAATTTCGCCATGATCTCAGTGCAGGAGGGCCAGGCGCGGATCCTGGCGCAGGTCACCTCCGTCGCGCCGCCCCAGGTCGTCCCGCTCCCCGAAGCCCTCGGCCGCGTCCTCGCCGAGGACCTGCGGGCGGCCATCGACGTCCCCCCCACCGACAACTCCGCCATGGATGGCTACGCCGTCGCCCACGCGGAGGTGGCGGCGGGGGGCCACCGCAGCCTGCGGGTCGTGGCCGATCTCCCCGCCGGCGCCGTCTTCGGCGGCAGCCTCCCCGCCGGGGAGACCGTCCGCATCATGACGGGAGCGCCCATGCCCGACGGCGCCAACACCGTGTACCCCCAGGAGGTGGCCGAGCGCGAGGGGGAGCGGATCCGCGTGGGTGCCATCGCCCGCGGCGCCAATGTCCGCTATCGCGGCGAGGACGTGCGGGCGGGCGGGGTCGTCCTCGAGGCCGGCACCGTGCTCCGTCCCCAGGAGCTGGGCGTGGCAGCCTCTCTCGGGCTGCCGCAGCTCAGCGTGCGCCAGCGCCCGCGCGTGGCCATCGTGTCCACGGGCGACGAGGTGGCCGAGCCGGGCGCACTGCGCAAGCCGGGACAGATCTACGACTCCAACCGCTTCGCGCTCCGCGGCCTCGTCGAGCAGGCCGGAGGCCGGGCCATCGACCACGGGGTCGTCCCCGACCTCTTCGACGAGCTTCAGACGAGGCTCCTGGAGGCCGCGCGCGGCGCCGACATCGTGCTCACCTCCGGGGGCGTCTCGGTGGGGGATTACGACCTCGTGAAGGCGGTGCTCCGGGAATCCGGGGGCATCGACTTCTGGCAGGTCGCCATGCAGCCCGGGCGGCCGCTGGCCGTGGGGCGCATCGGCCAGGCGCACTTCTTCGGGCTGCCGGGAAATCCCGTGGCCTCCATGCTGACGTTCTGCCTGTTCGTCCGCCCGGCGCTCTGGAAGCTGGCGGGCCGGCGCGACCTCTTCCCTCCCCGCTTCCATGCGGTGGCGGCGGAGCGCCTGCGGAAGAAGCCCGGGCGGCGCGAGTTCAAGCGCGGCGTCCTCGCCTACACCGGCGAGCGCTGGGAGGCGCGGACCACGGGGCCGCAGGGCTCCGGGATCCTCACGTCCATGGCCCAGGCCAACTGCTTCATCGTCATCGAGGAGGAGCGGGGGGACGTGGCGCCCGGGGAGCGCGTCGTCGTCGAGCCCTTCCCTCCCGTCTGATCGCCGACCCGGCCTGCCCCATGCCGCACAGGATCCGGACCGACCTGATGGAGCGGATCGCGCCCCTCGCGGAGGAGGCGGCGACGACCTTTGCCCGCAGCCTCGCCGACCTGGCCTACGCCGACGTCCGCATCGAGGTCAGCGAGGGCAAGTGGGCCTCGGCGGAGAACGGGTCGGCCAAGTCCTCGGGCGACGACTACGGCTTCGCGGTCGGGATGCGCGTGCTGGCGGGTGCCCGCGCCATCGCCCCGGGGTACTTCGGCCGCGCGCTGGGCTCGGCGGATCTCGACGGGCTCGCGGCGCTCCTGCGGGAGGGCTTGCGGGCCGCGCATCGCCGGGCGCTGGCGAACGCCGAGGCGAAGGCGGAGGCGCGGGGGAAGTTCGGCCCCCTCGGCGAGGCCCTGACGGACACGCGCCTCTCCCCGGTCCGCGTGACGCGCGACGTGGTGCCGGCGGTCTTCCAGCTGGACCCGCGCGGCGTGGACCTCGGCGAGATGGTCCGCTTCGCCACGGAGGTGTCGCGCCAGGTGGGAGGCGCGGACAGCCGTATCCGCTACAACTACATCTCCGCCATGACCCAGCTCGCCCGCGAGCTGTTCGCCTCCTCCGAGGGCGCCCTCATCGACCAGTCCTTCGCGCTCACGCAAGGGCTGTGCTACCTCGTGGCGGGCGACGACGGCCACGGCCAGGAGATCTACGACGTGGTCGGCCACCAGCGCGGCTGGGAGATCCTCACCGCGGGCGTGGACGATCCGCTCCTGTCCTCCCCCCCGTTCCCGCGCTTCGCGCTGGACATGGCGCGGGAGGGCGCGGAGCTGGCCGCGGCCCCGCCGCTGCCCACCCTCGATCGGGAGGTCACCGTGGTGACCGACCCGCACTACAACACCCTCGTCTCCCACGAGATCATCGGCCACCCGATGGAGCTCGACCGGGGCCTCAAGATGGAGACGGCCTATGCCGGGCGCTCGTGGCTCCTCCGGGACCTCGACCGCCACCAGCTCGGCCGGCAGATCGCCTCGCCGCTCGTGACCGCGTACTCCGACCCCGCGCTACCCGGCTACGGGCACTACAGGTACGACCACGAGGGCACGCCGGCCCGGCGCGTGGTGCACATCGAGGGGGGCGTGTTCAGGGGCTTCATGAACAGCCGGCAGACCGCCGCCATCTTCGGCGGCAGCCCCAACGGCCACTGGAAGGCCACGGAGGCCTCCCTCGTCCCCCTCATCCGCATGTCCAACACGGTGTTCGGCGCGGGCGACCGCGACCCGGCCGACATCATCAAGGAAGTCGACCGCGGCTACTACCTCGTGGGCCACAAGACCCCGTCCATCGCCGAGAGCCGGGAGAACTTCCGCATCTCCGCCCGCAAGGTCTACGAGATCCGCAACGGCCAGCTCGGGCGCCTGTACCGCGACGGCGGGATCATGGCCGACACGCGGGCGTACCTCATGAACGTGGACGCGGTGGGATCGGACTTCCGCCTCTACCCGATCCCGAACTGCGGCAAGGGGCAGCCCATGCAGACCAAGAAGCTCGGCAACGGCGGG
>Ga0156334_1315_pt2 | contig 10920 bp, 10 predicted proteins | sample RifCSPlowO2_12_FD_107982 | JGI IMG/M metagenome (GOLD analysis project Ga0156334, IMG submission 107982) | Candidatus Rokubacteria bacterium RIFCSPLOWO2_12_FULL_71_19
TGCGAGGCGGCGCCCGACGGCCGCACGCGAGGCGTACTCGCTGTACGTTGAGCGTGCGGCCGAGGGCGCCGTACCTCCGCATATGGGCCTTTTTCAGCAGCCTGCTAGTCCTGGGGGATGGTCATGATGATCTGGGTCTCGCCGGCGGTCCTGAAGATGTTGGTGAAGCGCACCACCGAGGCCACGAGGCTCGGCTGGGCGCTCTCGTCGGCCCGCCAGGCGCCGAGCCCGGTGATGCCCCCCTCGAAGCCGGTGTCGATGGACTGCAGGCGGTAGCCCGCCGGCCCCCTGAACACCACGGCCAGGAGCCCTTCCTTCACGAGGTTCTGCGGGACGATGAGCTCCTCGATCCCGTCCCCGTCCAGGTCCACGGCCAGCGGCATGGGCTCGATCTTGTAGAACTTGCTCCGGCCCCCGCGCATGTCCTCGAGCACATGCTCGATGGTCAGGTAGCCCCCGCCCACGGCAGTCGAGGACCGCCACAGGTCCTCTCCCTCCGAGGAGATCTGCAGCCGATTGAACTCGTCCACGTGCGCCAGCACCCGCGTGCCCTTGCCCGAGATGTTCGAGAACGCCGCCCCCATGGGTCTGAAGCCGGTGGGCACACGCACGGGCTTCTCGACCACGAGACTCCCGTTCTGGACCACGACCTGGCTCGCCTGCCCGGCATTGAAGAGGCGCTCCGGGCTGTAGGCCTGGGACCACAGGGTTTGCTTGATCCCCTCGCCCCGGCCATCCACGGCGAAGAGGAAGGAGTCGATGCCCTCGGCGAGGTATCTCGGCTTGCCGTCCTTGACGGTGATGACGAAGGCGTTGACCCCGCTCTTGGGATGGAAGCGATTGCCCACGACCTCGAAGATCCCATCGCCGTCCAGATCAACGAGCTGGATCGAGATGATCCGCCCCGGCGCTCGCGCCGAGAAGGTCCAGTCGGCCTCGAGCCTCTGGCCGACGATGCGGTACTGGTAGACGCGCTCGCCGTCGCTCACCACCATGCGCGGGACCTTGTCCCTGGGCCCCACCGACACGTCCATGGCGAGGACGGGGAAGCCGAAGCGCGCGACCTCTCTGAGCGGGATCGTGGACTCGCCGGTGGAGTAGCTCCCGGCCTCGAGATCGCCGCCCAGGAGCCTCGCCAGCAGCGAGCGCTGCTTGGCCTGGGGCCGGTTGCCGTCTCGGCCGGAGGAGGAGAACTGGGTGGCGGATGAGGCGGCGCGGATGGAGGGCGGCACGAAGAACGCGGTGGAGATCGCCGGCTCGAGGGCGGGCAGGGAGAAGAAGCGCACCTCCATGAAGGGCCGGCTCTGGACGCGCTTGAAGTGGATGGCGAGCAGGTTCTCGACCTTGAAGCGCCGGGCCGCCTCCCTCAGGCCCTTGCCCTGGAGGAACTCCTCGGCCTTGATGGCCTCCTGGGCCAGGAAGACATTGATGGCATCGCCCATGGTGACCTGGAAGCGGCCCGAGGCCGAGAGCCGCTCCACCAGCTCGTGGGTGGCCGCCTCGACGAGGCCCTCCCTGACCCCGCCCAGGAGGGGAAGCAGGACCAGCCTGATCTTCCCCGACGAGAGCCTGAAGCGATCGCCAGGCTTGACGTCGCTGCTCTCGGCGAGGGTGCCGAGGGAGAACGCCTCCTGAGCCTCGGTGACAGTCACGCGCCCCAGCCCCTGCTCGGCCCGGCCCAGCACCTGTCCCGTCTTCGGGTGCTTGATCTCGCGCCCCTCGCGGAAGAGGGCCAGCTCGAGCCCCGCCCGGGCGCCGTCCTTGCGCCCGGCGCTCAGGGTGGCCGACTGGCCCTGGACCTCGAGCACCTCCCCCTCGAGCCTGGGGAAGAGGTCCACGAGCTGGTTGACCAGCACGGTCAGCGGGACAGCGGGGCCCTGGGGGTCACTCTGCTGCTGGGCATGAGCCGGCGAGATCGCGAGGACGATCAGGAGGGCCAGCATCCCTCCGCGGAGCCTGCGTCGAGACACCACCCGGCTCAGTCCCTCTCGCCCGGGCCTTCGAGATTGGACCGATCGGCGCTCCGCCGCCTGTCCCACCCGACCACAGCCTTGAAGGTGGTGGGGCCCGGCGGGTGCTCCACGACGATATACACCCAGTCCCCGAAGGAGGGGTTCTCGTTCACCCCGACCACGGCCGCGATGCCCTCCAACAGCGCCGTGGAGCGGCTGAGGTAGCGCTCCCAGAGATTGCCCTTCTCCCCGTAGAAGCGGAGGAAGTGTAGCGGGTAGGAGACGGCAGCCGCGGGCCTCGGGCTGAAGGACACCGTGTACGGGATGTGGTACCTGAGGGAGCCCTTGCCCTTGAGCGCCAGGTGGATGACCTCCTGGTCCCGGCTCTGGGGCGGGGCGATGAGCCAGACGCTCCGCTCCCCGGGCTTGCCGTCCCACACCACTTCCTCCCAGCGCCTGCCGTTCTCGGCGGCCGTGACTTCCCCGCGCGCCGGGATCGCCTTGAAGCCCTGAGCCCACTCGGCCGGCATCGGCCGGAGGATCCTGTCATAGAGCAGGGCGCCCTTGGGAACCAATCCCCCGTCCAGAGAGCGCTCCAGCCTGTCCAGCGCCAGCTCGCCCTCGCCACGGCCGATCTTGCCGTCGAGGTAATGGGCGAAGCTGGTGTCGAAGAGGTTCGAGACCCGGAGACGATACTCCACGGCCGCGGACGGAGAGGCGGAGGAGAGCAGCAGGAGGAGCAACCCCAGGGCTGGTCTCACCATGCACTCGACTATAGCGCCCGGCCGAAGGTCAGGCAACCAATCGGAGCCCCCCGGGGGGGAATCGGAAAAGAGGCGGGGCATGGGAGACACCCCCATGCCCCGCCCCCACTACCCTTCTGCTGCCCTGAGGCTAGAAGCTGAAGCGCACCCGCGCGACGCCCGTGTAGACATCCTCGGCGCTCTGCCGCGTCAGCACGCCGTTGCGGACCTGGGAGGTGTCGAACACATCGCCCGCGAACATGTAGGCGCCCACCAGATCGAAGGTGAGGCCAGGGGCGAAGCGCCAGGTCAAGCCGAGATCGGTCTCGGTGCCGATATAGTTGGCATCCCCACGGCAGCCAGCGCCCTGCGGCGCGGCCGCGGAGTCGGCCGAGTGCGCGGCGCAGTTGAGCGTGGCCGCGAAGGTCCCGTCAGTGTCAACCGACCTGGCCGTCCACGCGGGCATCACGACCCCGTAGATGTCCAGCTGCGGGCTCACGCTGTAAGTCCCCTTGAAGCCGAACTGCTGGCGCCCATAGCGGTCCAGGCCAATGGCGGCGCCCATGCCGCGGATGGAGCCGTTGAAGTAGTCGATGCCGAGGGCCCAGATATTGCCCCAGCCGTCGGCACCGTAGGAGGTGTCAGTGTTGATCGGCTGGTAGTAGTTGGTGTCATTGCTGAGCTGGTCCATCGGCCGGTTACCCGAGGTGTACATGTACCGCGCCTCGAGGAGCACCGGGCCGATGCGATAGCCGGCCTTGATGTCGAAGAGCCAGGCCGAGATCTCCGACTCCCGGATCAGATCAGTGGTCCCGATCGGGAACGGGTTGTCGAGGTCCCGGGTGCCGAACTGATAGAAGAACGTCGGCTCGATGGAGATCGGCCCCGACCGCCAGCGCGAGTCGATCCCGATCGTGTGCCGGTACTCCTCGTGGGTGGCCACGCCGCCCGTGCCAACCGGCTTGGCCACGAAGGTCGGAAGCGTGCCAGGGATGCCGCCGACGGCCCCGCGGGAAATGCCGTTGGTGGCACCCTGGGCCCAGAGGAACGCGTAGGTGGGCCGGAGGTCGAGCCCCTTGATGGGCGTGACTTCCAGGCTCGTGATGATGGCGAAGTCGTCGCCGCGGACGAAGACGGTGGCGCCGGTGCCGCCTGTGCTGCCGCCGGTGACCTCTTCCTCGATCTGGACGTAGGTGAAGTGGCCCTTCACGTTGGGCGCGAAGGTCGTGACCAGGTCCACGCCGGCGAAGTCACCCGTGGCCAGCGTGGCGAGCTTGTAGGTCGTGGAGAACGGCTGGGCGCCGATCCGCATCCGCGTCGGGAAGGGGATCAGCGGAACATCGTACTCGACATACAGCCACTTGACCTCGATGGAGCCCTGGGTGTCGGTGTTGAGGTCGAAGCCGCTGGTGGTGGCCGCCCGCTGCGCCGTGCCGACTGCCGCGGCGCCCGTGACCACGTTGTTGTCGGAGCCGCTCACCTGGCCCCAGGCCGTGTCGATCTCGAGGCCCAGGACGCCGATGGCCTTGCCCACCTGGCCGGTGACGTCGAAGCGGCCGCGGTTTCTCGTGTACCACTCTTTGTCGCCGACCCGCGTGAAGTTCACGTCACGCAGGTTGTGGCTGGCCGAATTGACCGTGTCGATGAAGCCCGTGATCTTGAACGTCGGGGCCGGCGCTGCCGGTGCCTGGGCATAGACGCCTGGGGCCAGCATCCCGACGAGGGCGATCACGGCGAGAGCAAGGACGAAGATCCTTCTCATTACCGCCTCCTCATCTGTGGTTTCACTGCCTACGGTTGAGCCGACTGCCAGAATAGCGAGCTGTACGCGCAACCACGGTGCCACCGGCGGAACACGATGCGGCTACTTGCCCGGCCACCTCCTCTCTTGCAGGATCCCCCAGGTCAGCAGGGACACGCAGATCGCTCGCGACCGCCCCTCTTGTACCCCAGACCCGGGCGCCGCGTCAAGGAAAAAGGGTTTCTCGGGGCCTCTCCAGCGTCCCCCAGGAGCACAATGCTGGCAGGCACTTAGCCCCCCTCGCCGAGGGCCTTGAGCACCTCCACCGCGGAGCGGCCGATGATCGAGCCCGGATCCAGGTCGCGGGCGGTCCTGAGCGAGGCCTTGGCCTCGTCCCGGCGGCCCTGCTCGACGAGGACCACCCCGAGCCAGTAATGCGGCGAGGAGCGCTTCGGCTCGAGCTGGATGGTCAGGCGGAAAGCCTCCTCAGCCTCCTTGAGCTTGCGCACGTTGAGATAGGCATAACCCATGTTGTGGTAGGCCACGTCAGGCGTCGAGTAGGTCGGCTGGGCCAGGGCTTTCCGGTACAGCGCGATGGCCTCCTCGAACCTGCCCTGCTCCGCGTGGGCGAGGCCCAGGTTGTGCTGGGCCTCGCCGTAGGTCGGCTCCAGCGCCACCGCCTTCTGGAACTGCTCCTGGGCTTCCGCCTTCCGGCCCAGGTCCAGGTTGACCACACCGAGGGCGTTCCGGTAGAGCGCATTGTCCGGGTCCAGCGAGACGGCTTCCTGGAGGGAGACGAGCCCCAGGGACACGCGCTTCTCGCTGAGGTTCTTGATCCCCTGCTCGTAGGCCGCGCGGGCCTGCAGGCGCTGCACCTGCTCGTCCACGGCCGAGCGACACCCCGCGAGGAGGAGGAGCGCCAGCACCACGGTGAGCCATGTCGCCGGAGGCCGCCGGCTTGACAGGGAGAATTTTCCCCTGTATCCGTTGAGTGCGTGCCTACCTACGAATACGAGTGTCAGGATTGCTCCAGGGTCTTCGAGGTGCGCCAGCGGATTTCCGAGCCGGCGCTGACGACCTGTGACGGGTGTGGCGGTCCGGTTCGCCGCCTCATCGGGGCAGCCACGTTCATCCTGAAGGGCAAGGGGTGGTACGTCACCGACTACCCCTCCGAGGCTCGGAAGAAAGCGATGAAATCCGAGTCATCATCGACACCCACCTCCGGAACCGACGCACAGTCTAGCACAGCGGCGAAGAGCGACTCCGCTTCTTCGGCCGTCCCGGCGCCGGGCAATGGCTCCTCGTCGAGCGCCGGCGCCTCTGGCAAGGCCGGCGCCAGCAAGGACTAGGCCCTCTTCGCCCGGACCGGGGTGCCGCGCCGGGCCCGCAGGACCGCCCGGGCGCTTCCCTCGCGCACGAAGATCTCCAGCCGTCCCTGGGAGCCGATGATGGGCGCCGGCATGCCCGGCTCTCCCTCGGCGTAGGAGGCCTTGGGGGGCCCGAGCCGCCGTTCCCCCACCTCGATCCCGACCGTGCCGCTCCCCGCCAGACGGACCAGCGCCTCCGTGGTGAGCGAGGTGATGAGATTGCCGAAGCGATCCTCCGCGATCACCTCACCCACGAGCGCGCCGTCCTCGAGCCGCGCCGTGGGGATCTCGAGGCGCACGGGGTCGAGCACGGCGGGACCGAAGCGATGCAGCGGGGCGCCGCGGGCCAGATGGGCCGCGGCGGGGGCGAAGACATCGCGCCCGTGGAAGGTCTGGCTCACCGGCATCAGCCGGTAGCCCTCCCCGGTGAGGGCCACGGCTGTCCAGCCTGGCGCCCGGAAGGCGAAGGTCAGGAGGCCGTTGTCGGGGCCGACGAAGCTATGCGCCCCGGCCTGGACCCCGAGCGCTCTCCGCGCACTCCCGACCCCGGGATCCACGACGGCCAGGTGGACAGTTCCCACGGGGAAGAAGGAAGCCGACGACTCGAGGGCGAGCTGGGCGCCGAGGATGTCCTGGGGGGCGATCTCATGGGTCAGATCCACCAGGCGCGCCTCGGGGCAGATGGCTAAGATCACGCCTTTCATCACCCCGACGAAGGGGTCGCGGAGCCCGAAGTCGGTGGTGAGCGTGATGATCGGGGGCACCGCCCGCTCCCCCGGTCAGCGGTCGCGGCCGACCACGAAGTCCGCGATGAGCGCCAGGGTCTCCCTGTCCTCGGAGTCGGCGAAGGGGCCGAGGTCCTCCTTGGCCATCTGGGCATAGGCCCGGGCGCGCTCGAGGGCGTAATCCACGCCCTCGTACCTGACCACCAGCGCCCGGATCTCCTCCACCTCGGCCGGGGAGGGGACACGGCTCCCGAGCGTCGCCTGGATCCGCTCGCGCTCGGCCGGCGCCGCGCGGTCCAGCGCGGCGATGAGCGGCAGGGTCCGCTTGCCCTCCTTGAGATCGGCGCCGATTGCCTTGCCCAGCCGCGCCTCGTCGGCGACGAAGTCGAGCGAGTCGTCGGCCAGCTGGAAGGCGATGCCGATATCGAGCCCGTAACGCGTCAGCGCCTCGAGCCGCGCCCCGGCGGCCCCGCCCAGGAGCGCTCCGATGCGGCAGCAGGCCGAGATGAAGGAGGCCGTCTTCTGGGTGATGATCCGCAGGTAATCGGCCTCGGTGGTCGTGCCGTTCCGCTTCCGCTCCAGCTGGAGCACCTCCGCCTCGGTCATGGAGACGGTGGCGCGCGCCAGCGTGTCGAGGACGGCGGGGTCCCCGTCCCGGACCATCAGGGCGAAGGACTTGGAGTAGAGGTGGTCGCCCACGAGCACGGAGGCATCATCGCCCCAGCGCGCATTGGCCGAGGGCCGTCCCCGCCTGAGCGGCGCCTGGTCCACCACGTCGTCGTGGATAAGGGTGGCCGTGTGGAGCAGCTCCACCACGCACCCGAGCCTCACGGCGCGCGGCCCGGTGTAGCCCGCCAGTCGCGCCGCCATGAGCAGGAGGATGGGGCGCAGGCGCTTGCCCCCCGCGCCGGCGATGAACTCGCCCATCTCCCGGATCAGCCCCACCGGCGAATCGATCGCGCCGGCGATCTCCGCCTCGATGGCGGCCAGCTCGGGGCCGATGAGGAGCCCGACGCGCTCCTTGAGGAGCGTCTCGAGGGCGGTCGGCGACCTCGGGGCCTGGGGCGGCGCGGGGAGCGTCACCGGACGACGACCCGGTCCTTGATCTTGATTTCCGCGCCCTGGGACAGGCCCTGGACCTCGATCACGGAGAACTTCTCCCGGACCTCGGTGACCCGCCCCGTCGCCACCTCCTCGTCCAGCTCGCCGAGCAGTTCCCCGGTGATGGGGTGGACGATCGGGATCTTGTCCCGGCGCAGGCTCACGATGGTGCCCGGCCTCACCCCGTCGCGGGCGGTGAGATCGATGACGATGCGCGCGGTGTCCACGAAGACCACGAAGCCGCGCTGCGACGCCGGCGCCGCCGCCGGGGTCGGAGGCGCCGGGGCGCCCGGGCCCCTTGGCCCGGGCGACAGCGCCGGCTCCCGGCCCTGGACAGGCTGGCGCTGCGGGTCCTCCACCTGGTAGGGCAGCTTCTGACGCGGGCTGATGCGCCCACCGCCAGGGGGCGAGCCGTACTTCGCCACGACTTCCGGCGGCGCCAGGAGCGAGGACTTGCCCAGCACCAGCGACTTGAGCGTGGTCGGGAGCTTGTCTTCCTCCACCCAGATGTACTCGGGCTCGCTGGCCACGTCCCCGAAGCGGGGGTTCCTGATCAGGAGCCACCTGGACTCGGCGCTCCTGATCTGCACGCTGGGATCGTTCTGCGCCGGCAGGCCGGCCAGCTCCCTGATGCTCACGCAGCCCGAGAGGAGCGCTGCCGAGGCGAGCAGGACGAGGCAGAGAGGTGTGGCCATTCCGAGACTCATCATCGAAGGAGCATAGCAGATCCGCGCCGGCTAGTCCTCCGAGCGGGGCTCCCAAGGGAAGCGCTGATCCGCGGCAGCGTCCGCCCGCGTGAGCGCCATCCGGCGCGAGAAGAGCGGCGTCCCGGTCACGGCCGAGATCCAGGTGACGTCGAGATAGGTCACCCCGCGCCGGTCCAGCAGCACGGGGATGAGCCAGCCGGCCACCTCCAGCGTCTTCCCCAGCGCCACGGCCTTCTCGGGCCGCACCAGCAGCTCCTCCACGCGCGCGCGCCGGCTGAGGAACAGCTCCTGGACGGCGGAGGGGTCCACGGTCTGGAAGCGCTTGGTCTGATCGAGCCCCAGCGCGATCATGAACGGGACGCGGCGCAGATCGGCCCGGACCTTCGTGAGGTCCACGGCCGCGACCACCGCCACCTTGATCCGGCCGCGCGTGATGCGGACCCCGTCCTCGGCCCGGACCCGCGGCGCCTTCTCGAGGGGGATGAACACCGCCTCGGAGAAGCGGGGGAGCACGCGCTGCACCTTGGCATAGCCGAGGATCTCCTCGAAGCGCCCCAGGGGCTTGTGGCTGAGCGGGTGGCGGAACACCTCGCCCTTGCGGAACACCGTGAACTCCTGCCCCGGCCCGACCCCGTCCTTCTGGGTGAGGTCCATGTACAGCCGGTCGCCGTCCACGGTCACCACGAGGCCCTCGATGGGGGGAAAGGCGCCGACCCCCTCCTGGAGCATGAGCCCGAAGGTGGCGCCCACCTGGTCCGCCAGGCCCGCCCCCGCCGGCCCCGCCGCCAGCAGCAGCAGGCCCAGCGCCACGGAGATCCGCCACAACCCCACAGCTCCTCGCACCGCTACAGAGCCTTTCGGAACTCGCTAACTAACGCCGGGGCCCGGGGGGCGGGCCCCCCGGGCGCGCCCTGTGGCGAGCCGTGTCGCGTTGCTCCGCTCCGGGCGGGGCGAGCGCGCGATCGCGGAACGACAGCCCTCGCGCCGCCCCCTCTGGGGGATGGGGGGTCGCGCTCGGCCCGCCCGAGCGAGCATCGGCGTACAGGCGAGCCACTCTGGGCGCGCCCGGGGGGCCCGCCCCCCGAGCCCCGGCGCCTCGCGGTCAAGGGAGTCCGCGAGAGGCATCAGAAGACCACCGAGGGCTGATGGACGCCGAACACCCCGCGCAGCGTGGCGCAGATCTCGCCGAGGGTCACGGAGGCCTTCACCGCGTCCAGCATGAGCGGCACGAGATTGCCCCGGCCGCGTGCCGCCCTGTCGATCGCCTCCAGCCCCCGCGCGGCGCGGTCCCCGTCGCGCGTCCGGCGGAGCCGCTCGAGCCCTTCGGCCATGGCGGAGGCCACCTCGGGATTGACCTGGAAGAGGTTGGCCGGAGGCGGCTCGTCGCTGACGAAGTCGTTGACCCCCACGACGACGCGGGCCTTGCTCTCGATCTCCTGCTGGTAGCGGTAGGCGGCTTCCTGGATCTCCCGCTGCATGAAGGGAATCGCGCTCACCGCCCCGCCCAGGCCGTCGATCTTGGCGATGTAGGTCTCGGCCTCCTCCTCGACCTGGCGGGTCAGCCGCTCGACGGCGTAGGAGCCGCCCAGCGGGTCGGCGGTGTCGGCCACGCCGGACTCGTAGGCGAGGATCTGCTGGGTGCGGAGGGCGATCCGCACGGCCTGCTCGGTCGGCAGGGAAAGGGCCTCGTCCATGGAGTTGGTGTGCAGCGACTGGCAGCCTCCGAGGACCGCCGCCAGGGCCTGCAGCGTCACCCGCACGATGTTGTTCTGGGGCTGCTGCGCGGTGAGCATGCTGCCCGCCGTCTGGACGTGGAAGCGGAGCGTGAGCGACCGCGGGTCGCGGGCGGCGAAGCGGTCGCGCATGATGCGCGCCCACAGCCGCCGGGCCGCGCGGTACTTCGCCACCTCCTCGAGGAGGTGGTTGTGGGCGTTGAAGAAGAAGGAGAGCTGGGGCGCGAACTCGTCCACGCCGAGCCCGGCCTCGAGCGCGGCCGTGACGTAGGCGATGCCGTTGCCCAGCGTGAAGCCCACCTCCTGGGCCGCCGTGCCCCCGGCCTCGCGCATGTGGTAGCCCGAGATGGAGATGGTGTTCCACCGGGGCACCCGGTCCTTGCAGAAGGCGAAGGTGTCCGTGATGAGGCGCATGGAGGGCGCGGGCGGGAAGATGTAGGTGCCGCGCGCGACGTACTCCTTGAGGATGTCGTTCTGCACCGTTCCCGACAGCCGGTGGGCCGCCACGCCTTGGCGCTCGCCGACGGCGATGTAGAGGCAGAGGAGGATCGCGGCGGTGGAGTTGATCGTCATGGAGGTGGACACGCGGTCCAGCGGGATGGCGTCGAACAGCGCCAGCATGTCCTCGAGGCTCGAGATGGCCACCCCGACCTTCCCCGCCTCGGTGCGCGCCATGGCGTGGTCGGCGTCGTAGCCCATCTGGGTCGGCAGGTCGAAGGCCACGCTGAGCCCGGTCTGCCCCTGCTCGAGCAGGTACCGGTAGCGGCCGTTCGTCTCGGCGGCCGACCCGAAGCCGGCGTACTGGCGCATGGTCCAGAAGCGCCCGCGGTACATGCTGGGCTGCGCCCCGC
>Ga0156334_1259_pt1 | contig 10867 bp, 11 predicted proteins | sample RifCSPlowO2_12_FD_107982 | JGI IMG/M metagenome (GOLD analysis project Ga0156334, IMG submission 107982) | Candidatus Rokubacteria bacterium RIFCSPLOWO2_12_FULL_71_19
GGCGGGATGCGCGAGCGGGCCGCCGTGCTGGGCGGCCGCCTCGCCGTCGATTCCCGCCGCGGGGTCGGCACCCTCGTGGCGGCGGAGCTGCCCCTGGGGGCCCGGGTGAAGGCAGGACAGGAGTCGCCATGACCCGGACGACGATCGTGCTGGCCGATGATCACGGCATCGTGCGGCAGGGACTGCGCGTGCTCCTCGAGGCCGAGCCCGATCTCGTCGTGGTCGGGGAGGCCGCCGACGGGCTCGAGGCCGTCAGGCTCGTGGAGCGGCTGCAGCCGGCGGTGCTGGTCGCCGACGTGATGATGCCTGGGCTCAGCGGACTGCAGGTCGCCCGCGAGGTCGGGCGTCGTTTCCCGCACACGCGCGTGGTGATCCTCTCGATGTACGCCAACGAGGCCTATGTGCTGGAGGCGCTCAAGAACGGCGCCGCCGGCTACGTGCTCAAGGACGCCGGCGCGGCCGACCTGGTGCGGGCAATCCGCGAGGCGGCGGCGGGCGGGCGCTATCTCAGCCCGCCGCTCTCCGAGCGCGCCATCGAGGCCTATGTGGAGCGCGCTCAGGCCAGCCCCCCGGAGCCCTACGACACCCTCACGACCCGGGAGCGCGAGATCCTGCGCCTCACCGTCGAGGGCCTCAGCAGCACCCAGGTGGCGGCCCGGCTGGCCATCAGCCCCCGCACCGTCGAGACCCACCGGGCCAACCTGATGCGCAAGCTCAACCTGCGCCGCCAGGCGGACCTGGTGCGCTACGCGGTCGAGCGCGGCCTCGTGCCGGTGGAGGGTCCGCCGCGCCCGCCGCCGTGAGGTGCGCGCGCTCCGCCGATGCCCAACGGGCAGAAGTTCGTCGAGGTTTCCGACTTGGTCCGGGTCTTCGCGACCCCGGAGGGGGAAGTCCGGGCGCTGGACGGCCTCTCCTTCGACGTCCGCCACGGGGAGTTCCTCTCGATCGTGGGCCCGTCTGGCTGCGGGAAGAGCACGCTGGCCATGCTGATCGCGGGGCTCATGCGTCCCAGCTCGGGGCTCGTGGCCCTCGGCGGCCGCACGGTGGACCGCCCCCAGACCAACCTCGGTATCGTCTTCCAGAACGCCGTGCTCCTGGCCTGGCGCTCGGCCCTCGACAACGTGCTCCTGCAGGTGGAGATGCGGGGGCTGGATGCGCGGCAGTACCGCCACCGCGCCATGGACCTGCTCGCCAGCGTCGGCCTCGAAGGATTCGAGCGGCGCCTCCCCCACGAGCTGTCGGGGGGCATGAAGCAGCGCGTGGCCATCTGCCGCGCGCTCATCCATGACCCCCCGCTCCTGCTGATGGACGAGCCCTTCGGCGCCCTCGACGCGCTGAGCCGCGACCAGATGACGCTGGACATCCAGGGCATCTGCGCGCGCGGGGGCAAGACCGTCCTCTTCATCACCCACTCCATCACCGAGGCCGTGTTCCTCTCGGGCCGGGTCATCGTGATGACCCCGCGCCCCGGCCGTATCGACGGCATCTTCGACGTGGAGCTGCCGCGACCCCGCCGGCTCGCCGTCCGCGAGGACCCGGCCTTCGCGGGCTACACGCGGCAGATCCGTGACCGCTTCATGGCCCACGGCGTGCTCCGCGACATCGAGGACCCCTCGCCCCTCGCTCCGCTCGGGGGATTTCCATCTCCGCTCGCCTCGCCTCGCGGCTGCGGCTCGCCCCTCGCTCCGCCCTCTCCCCCCGGGGGAGAGGGGGCCGCGGGAGCGTAGCGTGAGGTGGCGCGAGTGGAGTCCCCCGGCGATCACCATTCTCGTGACGCTCGTTGCGTGGGAGGCCTGGGTGGTGGGCTTCCGGGTTCGTGAATACCTGCTGCCGGCGCCGAGCGGCATCCTCGCGGTCCTGGCCGCCGAGTGGCGCTACCTGGCGCTCCACACCGGCGTCACGGTGTACGAGATCCTGTGGGGCTTCTTCCTCTCCATCGTGGTGGGCATTCCGCTGGCCATCCTGATCGTCTACTCGCCGGTGCTGGAGCGCGCCATCTACCCGCTGCTCGTGGCCGCCCAGTCGGTGCCCAAGATCGCCATCGGGCCGCTGCTGATCGTCTGGGCGGGGCTCGGCATCTTCCCCAAGGTGCTCGTGGCCTTCCTGATCGCCTTCTTCCCGGTGGTCATCGACACGGTGGCGGGGCTCCGCTCGGTGGAGCCGGAGATGCTCCACCTGGCGCGCTCCATGGGCGCCAGCGAGTGGCGCGTCTTCCTCAAGATCCGGCTGCCCAACGCGCTCCCGAACATCTTCGCGGGGCTCAAGGTGGCGGTGACGCTGGCCGTGGTGGGCGCCATCGTCGGCGAGTTCATCCAGGCGGACCAGGGGCTCGGGTACGCCCTCCTCCAGGCCAGCGCCATGTTGAACACCAAGCTGGCGTTTGCCAGTATCCTGATCCTGGCGGGGATCGGGACGGTGCTGTTCGTCATCGTGGACCGGATCGAGCGGCTCCTGATCCCCTGGCATGCATCCCAGCGAGTGGAGACAGCCGCGGGAACCCTGTAGCAGAACCCATCCCATGGGAGGGACAGTCATCATGAAACGCGTGGCGGCAGTTCTCGCATCCGTGGCCGCGCTCCTGCTGTTCGGGCTCCCGCCCGCGGCGGAGGCGCAGAAGAAGATGGACAAGGTGACGCTCCGCCTCAACTGGTACGCCTACGGCGAGCACGCGCCGTTCGCCTATGGCCTCAAGAAGGGATTCTACGAGGCGGAGGGGATCGACCTGCAGATCCTCGAGGGCAGCGGATCGGGGCCGGTGGTGCAGGCCATCGGCGCCGCCACCGACCGCTTCGGCTACGCCGACGCCTACGCCATGGCCGGGCTCGCGGCCAAGGGCGTCCCGGTGAAGATGATCGCCACCTTCGTCCAGACGAGCCCGCTCAGCATCATCTACTTCGCCGACAAGCCCATCAAGGGGCCCAAGGACCTCGAGGGCAAGAAGGTGTCGTTCACGGCGGGCGACTCCATCCACCAGGCCTTCCAGGCGCTGCTCAAGGTCAACAACGTGGACAAGTCCAAGGTGCAGGAGGTGTACTTCGATCCCCGCGGCAAGATGACGGCCGTCATGGCCGGGCAGGTGGACGCCATGGGCGGCTACTACACGACGCAGGCGGGACAGATCGAGGCCCAGACGAAGAAGAAGGCCGCCTACTTCCGCTACGTGGACTTCGGCGTCAACGCGCTCTCCCAGGGGCTGCTCGTGAACACCAAGTACCTCGGCGACCGCGACCTGAACTGCCGCATGGTCCGGGCCAGCAGCAAGGCGTGGATGGAGGCCGCGAAGAGCCCGGACGAAGCGGCGGCGATCCTCGTGGAGATGTTCCCGAAGGCGGGCGCCGTGGAGCTGAACCTCCAGCAGTGGAAGGACACGGTCCAGCTCATGTACACCGCCAACACCCGAGGCAAGGCCGCCGGCTGGATGGCGACGGCGGACTGGGACACCCTCCTCAGTCTCCAGAAGACCTACGGCAATATCGAGACGAAGGCGCCGGGGGAGTACTACACGAACGAGTTCTTCGACTGCAAGTGACAGGACCGCGCATGGCCAGGCTCAAGATCGGCTTCATCCCCATCGAGGGCGGGCATTTCTACCGGGAGGCCCTCGAGGAGGTGGTGCGCGGCGAGGACCTCGGCTTCGACTCGATCTGGATGGAGGAGCACCACTCCGTCCGGGACCACTACTGGCCCTCGCCGCTCACCGTGCTGGCCGGCTTCGCCACCCGCACCGCCCGCGTGACCCTGGGCACGGACATCGCCGTGGCGCCGTTCCACCACCCGGTGCGCCTGGCCGAGGACGTGGCGATGCTCGACGTGATGTCGGGCGGCCGCTGCGTGCTCGGCGTGGCCATCGGCTACAAGCCGGACGAGTTCGCGCTGTACGGCGCCGAGCTGGAGAAGCGCGGCGCGCGCTTCGAGGAGCAGCTCGCCATCCTCAAGGGGCTCTGGACGCAGGAGTCGTTCTCGTTCAAGGGCACGTACTTCCAGATCGAGGGGCGGCTCGAGCCCAGGCCCGTCCAGAAACCCCATCCGCCCCTCTGGATCGGCGGCTGGGGCGAGCTGACGCTCAGGCGCGCGGCCACGCTCGGCGACAACTGGATCCCCGGGCCCACGGCCGACTTGCCGCGACTCATGGCCGGGAAGAAGCAGTTCCTCGACAACCGCGCCCGGGCCGGGCTCACCGCGCCCGTCGCCGAGTGGCCCCTCACCCGGGACGTCATCATCGCGGACACCGACCGGGAGGCCCGCGACCTGGCCGAGCGGCACATCATGGTGTCCTACCGCAAGGAGTACGCGGGCGGCTGGAAGCACCCGTTCATCGACGCCTCCATCGCCACCGACCTCGACACGGTCATGAAGGACCGCTTCCTCATCGGCAGCCCCGATCGCGTCGTCCGGGCGCTCCGGCCCTTCGTCACGGAGTACGGGATGACCCATCTCATCTGCCGCCTCTTCTTCCCCGGGATGCCGCATGCGCACATCATGCGGGAGCTCGACCTCCTCGCCCGCGAGGTCCTGCCGGCCTTCCGGTAGCCCTCCGCATGACAGCGGCCATCCGCCTCGCCCTCAAGTCGGCGTCGTTCCACATGCGCAACCTGCGCACGCGCCTGCCGTTCCGCTACGGCGCCGTGACCCTGACGCGCTTCCCGCTGCTCCATCTGGCATTGGAGGTCGAGGCCGCGGACGGCCGCCGGGACCGGGGCTTCGCGGCCGACAACCTCCCGCCCAAGTGGTTCGACAAGGATCCGGCGAAGACCTTCCGCGACAACGTGGCGGACCAGCTCGCCTCGATCCGGACCGCGCACGAGGTCTACCTCGAGGCGGCGCGGAGGCCGCGCCCGGTCTTCGACATCTGGCTGGACGCCTATCCCGCTGCCTGCCGGAAGAGCCGCGAGCTCGGGCTCAACGGCCTCACGGCCTCCTTCGGCTCCTCGCTCTTCGAGCGGGCGCTGGCTGACGCGGCGGGACGCCTGGCTGGCCTGGACGTGGTCGGGATGCTGCGCGAGAACGTCCTCGGTCTCCGCCCCGAGGCCGCGCACGCGGAGCTCCGGCTCGCGGACGTCCTCGCCTGGGCCTCGCAGCCGCCGCCCCCGGCGCTGGCCGTGCGGCACACGGTCGGGCTCCTCGACCCCATCGTCGCCGCGGACGTGCCGGCCGACGGCTGGCTGCACGACGGGCTCCCGCAAACCCTCGAGGAGTGCATCGAGCGGCACGGGCTCGGCCACTTCAAGCTCAAGGTGTGCGGCCAGCTCGACGCCGACCTGGAGCGTCTCGGGCGCATCGCCGCGACCCTCGATCGCCTCATCCCCGAGCCCTATCTGGTCTCCCTGGACGGCAACGAGCAGTACAAGAGCGTGGAGGACTTCGCGCGCCTCGTGGACGCCATGCGCCGCACCCCGGCGCTGTCGCGCCTCGTGGCCTCCACGGCCTTCATCGAGCAGCCGCTGGACCGCGCCATCGCGCTTCACCCCGGAGCCACGCAGGGGCTCGCCGATCTCGGCCGGACCTTCCCCATCATCATCGACGAGAGCGACGAGACGCTGGCCTCCTTCACGCAGGCCATCGGCCTGGGCTACCGCGGCGTCTCCACGAAGAACTGCAAGGGCATCGTCAAGTCCTTCCTCAACCGCTCGCTCGTGGAGCGGTGGAACCGCGGCCGCCCGGCCGACGAGCGGCTCTTCATGAGCGCCGAGGACCTCACCAACGTCCCCGTGGTCGCGGTGCAGCAGGATCTGGCCACCGTGCGGGCGCTCGGCATCACCCATGTGGAGCGCAACGGCCATCACTACGTCCGCGGTCTCGCCCATTGCTCGCCCCGCGAGCGGCGCGAGGCCACGCGGCGGCATCCGGATCTCTATGCGGGCGACGAGACCCAGGCCTGGCTCAGGATCGACCGGGGCGCGCTCGCAGTGGGCTCGCTCGCGGCGCCGGGCTACGGCATCGCCTTCGACCCCGATCTCGACTCCATGACCCCGCTTGCCGAGTGGAGCTTCGACTCCCTCGAGGCCACCCCATGACCGTCTATCGCCCGGCGCGCTCCTTCGCCTGGAACGCAGGCCATCCCCCGAAGCTCCCCGCGCGCCCGCGCCGGCTGCCCGCCGGACCGCCTGTGTCCCTCTTCGGCCGCCAGATCGAGTGCCCCGTGGGCATCTCGGCGGGGCCCCTGCCCAACGCGCAGTGGATCCAGGCCTATGCGCGCCTGGGCTACGGGCTCCTCACCTACAAGACAGTCCGGTCGGTGGCGCGCCAGGCCTTTGTCCAGCCCAATCTCGTCTTCTGCCGGCTCGGCGAGCCCTCGGTGGCGGAAGCCCGGGCGCCGCGGAACCCCGACCCGGCGGCGATCACCTGGGCCGTGTCCCTCGGGCTCCCCTCGGCCGATCCCGACGAGTGGCGGGCCGACGTCAAGCGCGCCCGCGCCCGGCTCGGCGAGGGACAGCTCCTCATCGTCAGCGTCGCGGGCACGCCCATGCCGGGGGGCGACGGGGAGCAGCTGGCCGAGGACTACGCGCGGTGCGCGCAGTGGGCGGCGGAGGCGGGCGCCGACGTGGTGGAGGTCCACCTCTCCTGCCCCAACACCATGGGCGAGCACCCGCAGATGATCTTCGAGGACAAGGCGCTCTCGGCCCGGATCGTGGGGCGGGTGCGGCGGACCCTCGGGAGCCACCCGGTGATCGCGAAGCTCGGCGCCACGCCGAGCCCGCGCACCCTTCACGAGCTGGCGACGCGGCTCGCCCCGTGGCTCGACGGCTTCATCCTGGTCAACGGGCTGCAGCGGCGGGTCGTCAAGCAGGACGGAGTCCCGGCCTTCCCCGGCGTCGGGCGCGAGCTGGCGGGCATCTCGGGAGCGGCCATCTACGAGCACTGCCGCGTGCAGGTGGAGGAGCTGATCGCGTGGCGCAAGGCCGGCGCCTGGAACCGCGCCATCCTGGCCGTGGGCGGCATCACCACCGTGGAGCGCGCCCGCGACATGCTGGCCGCGGGCGCCGACGCCGCCCTGGTGGCCACCGCGGCGCTGGCGGACCCCCTCTTCGCCGCGCGCTTCAGGCAAGCGCGGTAGGGCCCGGGTCGCGGACGTGGAGCGCCTCGTAGATCTGGAGCGAGAGCCGCCCGAACTCCGGGCTCGCGCGTAGCGCCACGGTCCGCGGGCGGGGCAGGTCCACCTCGAAGATCCTCGCCACCTGGCCGGGTCGCGGCGTCATGACCACCACGCGGTCGGCCAGGAAGGCGGCCTCGGGGATCGAGTGGGTCACGAAGAGGATGGTCTTGCGCTCGGCGGCCGGCCCGGCCCCCTCGCCCCAGACTCGCAGCAGCTCGAGGTTCATCTCGTCGCGGGTCATGGCATCCAGCGCCCCGAAGGGCTCGTCCATGAGGAGGATGGGCGGGTCCAGCAGCAGCGCCCGGCAAAGCGACACGCGCTGCTGCATGCCGCCCGACAGCTCGCTGGGGTACTTGTCGGCGAACTCGACGAGCCCCGTCATCCGCAGGAGGTCGTCCGCCCGGGCGAGATAGTCCTCCCGGCGGAGGCCGGCGAGATCGGCGGGCAGGAGCACGTTGTCGAGGAGGCGACGCCACTTGAGCAGCACGGGCGCCTGGAACACCATGCCCACCGACGGGAGCGGCCCCGTGACCGGCTGCCCGGCCACGGACACCCGACCCTGGGTCGGCGGGCGCAGCCCCGCGACGATGCGCAGGAGCGTGGACTTGCCGCACCCGCTGGGCCCGACGAGCGCCACCAGGTGCCCCTGCCCCACCGGGAAGGAGATCTCGCGCAGCGCCTCGACGGGGCCGCTCTGGGCAGCGTAGGTCATCCCGACGCCGTCGAAGGCGATGAGCCCTCCGGCGGGGTCGGGCACCGCGCGGCCTGTCGTCACCCTACTTCATGCTCTTCGGCGGCTCGATCTTCGGCAGGAACGAGGTGGTGAACACCTCGTCGCAGCTGACCTTGCGCGGCACGTCCATGTAGGAGTTGATTACCTCCACCGTGCGGCACATCTTGTTCCGCTCGACCCAGCCGATGCCGTTCTTCGCGTACCGCTCCGTCTTCATCAGCTCGAGCCCCAGCATCATGTTGGGCTCGATGAGCGTCAGGTCGATCTCCGGGACCCGCTTCTTGAAGATCTCGAGCGCGGCCTTCGGGTTCTCCATGACATCGCGCCAGCCCCGATACGAGGCCTCGAGGAAGTCGCGGAGAACCTTGGGCCGCTCGTTCATCGTCTTCTCGCTGGCCATGATGGACATGGAGTACGTGTCGAAGCCGTACTGGTACCACGGCATCCGCACCAGGTTGTCCTTGCCCACGGCCTTTTCCCAGAAGGGCTGGCCGGTGGTGTAGTCGGGCACGGCGTCCACGCGCTTCTCGGACAGCGCGACGAACTTCGCGGCGGGCTCGATGTTCACCCACTTCACCTTGCTCTCGTCGATGCCGTTGATCCGGGCGAAGGCCGGGAAGAGCTGGCGCTGCGCATCGCCGGGCGGGGCCGCCAGGGTCTTGCCCTCGAGGTCCTTGGGCTTGGCGATGCCGGTGTCCTTGCGCGTCCAGATGTTGAGCGGCGTGTTGTCGAAGACCGCCCCCACGACCTTGACCTTGGCGCCCTTGGCCACCAGCGGGATCACCACGCTGGCGTCGGCCAGCCCGATGTCGGCGCGGCCGGTGTCCACCTTGGCGATGGAATCGCCCGAGCCCTTGGAGTTCTGGAGCTCGACCTCGAGCCCCTTCTCCCTGTAGTAGCCCTTCTCGAGCGCCACCCAGTAGGCGGCGTGATCGCCCACGGCGAACCAGTTGAGCGCGAAGACCACCTTCTGCGGGGCCTGCGCGGCCGCGGGGGCGGCGACGGCCACGACCAGCACGAGGACGAGAGCCAGACGCATGAGCCGTGTCATGGGAGGTCTCCTTTCAGGGGGCGCTCGACGTCTCCGCCCAGGGCGCGAGCCAGCGCGCGGCCAGGCCGACGGCGCCATAGAGGACGAGGCCGATGACGGAGATCCACACCAGGGCCGCGAAGGCCACCGGGGTGTTGAGGTTGGTCTGGGTGACGACGATCACGCTGCCGAGGCCGGACTGCGAGGCCACGAACTCGCCCACGATGGCGCCCACCACCGCGGCGGTGGCGGTGATCTTGAGCGCGCTCAGGATGTACGGGAACGCGTTCGGGATGCGGATCGTGACGAACACCTTCCACTTGGGCGCGCCGAACACCCGCCCCAGGTCCAGCAGCTCGGCATCCACCTGGGTCAGGCCCACGGCCGTGTTGATCACCACCGGGAAGAAGCCGATGAGGGCGCCGATCAGCATGTTGGGCAGGATCCCGTAGCCGAGCCAGAGGAGGAACAGCGGCGCCACCGCCACCTTCGGGAGCGTGTTCACGAACACCAGGAAGGGCACCAGCGCCGAGGCGATGGTCGGCGACCAGGCGATGGCCGTGCCGAGGAGCACGCCGACCACCCCCGCCAGCAGGAAGGCCCCGACGATCTCGAGGCTCGTGATCCAGATGTGGCTCCACCACGGGATGCCGACGTCGACCGTGGCGCGCAGCACGCTCAGCGGCCCCGGCAGGATGTACTCGCGCACCCGGAACACGCTCACCGCGAGCTGCCAGGCCGCGAGCAGCGCGGCGAAGAGGACGAGCGACGGCAGGTTCCGGCGGAGCCAGGCGGTGCCCATGGCGGGATCGCCCGCATTCTGTGACCGCGGCGCTCCGCCTGTCAATCCCGATTGTGATACGCTCTCGCCGATGCGCTGGCTCATCGTGTTGCCCTTCGAGCGCCCCGAGCACATGGGGGTGGACTTCCGCGACGCGCTCGTGGGCCTCGGGCACGAGGCGCGGACCTTCGCCTACCGGCGCGACAATGCGCTGTACAAGAACCGCGGGACCAAGGCGGCCTATCAGCTCTGGATCCTGAGAAGCCTCGAGCGCGAGTGCCTCGCGTGGCGCCCCTCCCTCGTGCTGGTGGTCAAGGGGGGCCCCATCACGCCCGGGCTGATCCGCCGCGTGAAGGCGCGGGTGGACACGCTCTTCCTCAACTTCTTCCCCGACAACCCGCTCTGGATGATCCCCTTCGAGTGCGTGGAGGCCTACGACCTCTTCTTCACCAAGGAGCGCTACGCCCTCCGTGCGCTCCAGGCCGTGGGGCTCACGAACCTCCACTACCTCCCGCTCTACTGCGTGCCCGAGATGCACCACCCGGTGACGCTCACGGTGGAGGAAGAGCGCACGCTCGCCTCGCCGGCGGCCTTCGTGGGCAGCCACTACCCGTACCGCGAGCGCCTCGTGCGCGAGCTGGCGGGCTACCCGCTGCGGCTGTGGGGCGCAGGCTGGCAGCGCGCCGCATCGCCGGCCGTGCGGTCCATGGTCGCGGGCGGGCCGGTGTGGGGGCGCGCCAAGCTCGCCGTGTACTCGGGAGCCACCCTGTCCCTCAACCACCACCATCCCATGAACGACATCGTGGGAGTGAACAGCCGCGCCTTCGAGCTGGCGGCCAGCGGCGCCTGCCAGGTCGTGGATCTGAAGGACGAGCTGCCGCCCCTCTTCACCCCGGGCAAGGAGGTGCTGGCCTACCGGGACCTCGCCGAGCTGCGCCGGCTGCTCGACTACCACCTCGCCCATCCCGACGAGGCCCGCGAGATCGGCCAGGCGGCGCTCAAGCGCGCGCTGGGCGAGCACACGCTGCGCCACCGCGTCGAGGAGATCATCGACGTCGTCGAGCAGCGCTTCGGAAAGCGCTAATGACTCTTGCGGATTACCGTTACGCCGGGGGCCGGCAGGCGGGGGCGCCGCCTGGACCGCGCACCCTCGTCACCGCCGATCCGCGGAGGGGGTGCAAACGAGAAGGGCGGGCGCCGGCTTCGAGCCCCGTAAGGCACGGGTCCAGG